>Ga0066639_10004867_pt1 | contig 11377 bp, 10 predicted proteins | sample CryGeyCG2114_010_2_FD_59504 | JGI IMG/M metagenome (GOLD analysis project Ga0066639, IMG submission 59504) | Groundwater microbial communities from aquifer - Crystal Geyser CG10_big_fil_rev_8/21/14_0.10 | ecosystem: Environmental > Aquatic > Deep subsurface > Groundwater | place: USA: Utah... | reverse complement strand
CCTAGCAACATAAACATTGAACGTATTTGGATCTATAACAAAACCATTTCCCCTTTCATCTGTAGCTAAGGTCTCTCGGGGAACGACAGCCCACGCCTCAAAATCATTAATTTCTAGATCTGCATGTCCTAAGTGGTGAGCTTTGTATTCTATTCCCATAAATGAAACTATTTCAGGTGTTATTGAAGCGTTTGCATCTATTATAGGGTAAGTATCAGTTGCTGAACCTCCACCACCAATGTCAATCATCTTCACGTATGGGAGATCCATGGTCTCGGTTATGAACCCGCTGAGGTTCTGGCTTTCTCCTGATGCTGTCTGCTGCCAGACGACAGACCAGTCGAACGATGCTGCGTAGAATGGTTTGTTTCCAGCTTCAGTACCTTCCTCAACTGGATTTTTATTATTTGATTCTGCAACAGGATTCGTTGCCGGAGAGTTCGTGTAAAGCCTGCCGTGTGATGGTTGTAAATAAACATTTGGATTCACATAAGTGTAAGTTCCTGATGCTTGTAAAGTCTGGGGTGATCCAGTTGCCGGATTCACATCATACATGTCCCACCCTGTTACATAATAACTTAGATTGTTTGATTGGTTCGTTGTATGATCCAAGTCTATGTTTTGTATGAAGCCTCTTATCCTCCATAATGGATTAGAACCACTATCATCTAGAGATAGCTCCACACCTTGTCTTGCAGATCCCTTTGTGTAATAACCGCTTAGCTCTCTGCTTGTTAATGTTGATCCGCTTTGGTCGTATAACATAGTCACCCCGTGGTCCTTTTGAGGACCGCTGGTTCCCCTATCAAAGTTAAGTGATAACATACTACCGTCATTTGGCAGATTGGTTCCCTCCAGCATGGTCATGGAGAATGTTATTGTTGCATTCGATGAGGCAGGAAGGTTGCCATTCCATGTGTAGTAATCATTTATTCCATCGGCATCACTATCACTTCCGCCTATAATATTAACAGAATCCTGGCCTGCAGGTCCTGTATTTCTTTCAAATTCAAGTGTTACATCAATGCCATTGTATGCTGTTGTTGTCGGGTTGTGTATGACCATTGTCACATCCAATGTGTTTGTTGATCCTGAACCGCCTATGTTATCAGAATCGTAAATATCTACTCCACCGTCTTGGTTTGAGAAATAAAGTGACAAATTAAGAACAGGTGCATTTGATGCATCCTTTATAACATAATAGGATGCATTGCCATTTGTTGAAGTATTCATCAAAACTCTGCTCAGAGAGCCTGCTGTCGGGGTTGCCGCAACAGCAACCCTCGCCATGCTGTGCATGTCAGTGTTAGCCACCAAATTTGTGTTTGTTATACTGGATAAGTTAAGCCTTACGTCCTGAAGAACGGATTCCTGGTTTGGCAGGGAAACAAACGCAGCACCAAACCTGCAGGCTCCTGGTGCTGGATTGCATGGAGTGTATAACTCAGCTGTATCCTCTGTACCATTATAATAATAATGAGCTCTCACATCTTCCATCAAGTGGCCTATAGGTCCGTGTATAGGTGCTACTAACGCATTTACAGATCCTACTGAAAATAAGAACATACTTATGATAAGTGTTGCAACCAGAGCATATTTCATTGTTATCTCCCTCTGAATCTGAGATCCCTATAACTTATAATTTGTTGGAACTCCCTTATAAAGAAATATAGGGAGTTATATTTTTAAGCCTTTATAGTCCCAGTCACAGTTTCTTTATCTCTTTTCTCAGCTCCTTCATCTCCTGCTGATACGTCTTTCTCGTGTATCTTGTGAAGAGGATGAAAACCACAAGCAGTACAGCTAGGACTATGAACAAGATGTAAGGCAGCAGTATTGCCAGCAGATCCGGATCCTTTATTACAAACTTCTTCTGGTCTGTGAGTATGGTGTCAAAATCCCTATTATATTTAGTATTAATAGTATAGTTACCTGACCTGAGGGATCCAAAGTTGAGATATCTCCTCATCTTGACCTCCTGCTGTCCCTCGACCACTCCGGTCTCTATTATGTCAGCATAAACAGTCTGAAGGTTATCATCAGGGCCTGTTATCTCCACCTCCAGATAGGGTTTGTATTCATTCTCAGAAGGAACCACCAATATGGTAAAGACGCCGGTTTCATTCCTCTCATATTCATCCTTGTCAAGGAAGGTTATCAGTATTGGAGGGGTCTCCACATATATCATGGACACATTGAGGCTCTCCCCAGCATCCATGGAAGGTACCAGTATCTCTGTCCCGTTCTCATGTTCTACCAGCAGGTTATGCATGTAATCGTTTATGGACCTTATGTTCTTCGGCTTCACATTGAAAAGGTATGAAATATTTGTATAAGCCTCGAGGGCAAAGTTCGTGATGGTTGAGTTGATTGCAAACGTGGCAGATGTATCATTGAAGTGTAGCACATCCGTCTCCTTGCTGACCTCTATAACAGGAGGTGTGGTAGCCTCTAATATATATCTCTTCCTTTCGCCTGCGCGCAGCTTTACATTCCACTCCACAAATGTTGTATCCTTCTTGTTAAGGGAAAGCTTTGACATGTCGCCATTGACATCCTTTAGGTAAACAGAGAGCACATCATCAAACACATCTGTCGCGATAAGATTCTCCACACCAACCTCATTCTGGTTGTACACGTCGAAGTATTTCTTCCATAGTACAGGTGTGTTCACATAAGCCTTTTCCTGCAACCATTCACCTTCAGTTATATCCAGGGGCTCGAGCTCTCCTTCCCTCCTTACAAGGTTATACACATCCTCAAACATGATCTTATCATCATAGTAATTCACGCCAGAAACGCGTGTAAGCAGGTAGCTTGTACCGAAAGGTATCTTGGTTATGTAGTTAATCTCAATCAAATCACCATTGTTTAATATAAGTCCTGTATCCAGCGGGTCATCCACAAGTCTGTTTATATGGTATTCGACAAACGCATTGTCTCCTATGAAGCTGGATCCCCTGGATTCTATGGTGTAGTCCACACCCCTTACCCAGTTATTCCATTTGCCTGAGGACGCATCATACAGCATTATATTTGTCCTTGACGTGTCCAGGCCTCCAGGCACGAATATGAAGATATTAACATCCCTGACACCCTTATCCCCAGTATCTATTATCTGGTCAAGCACTGTGATGTTGACCAGGTCTGATTCTACAAAATAGATGCTGTCCTCTATCTTCACTATGTCAGCATACAAACTCGGGGCTGGTCCTGGTGATCCTCCACCTCCCCCACCCCCTCCGCCCGGGGGCTCTCCAGGGGCAACACCTTCCAGGAAGACGAAGTATGGCCCTGAGAGTGTTATGGGAGTTCCAGATGCTGTCCACAGAGTGGACACAGCATTCAGATCATAGTTAAGGTTCGTGTTGTATGATGGCCCTGATAATGTGTAAGTGAGCCTGAATTTATCATTCTGTTTTATCACATGGCCAAGAGAAGACAAATCCCCTATATATGCATAGACAAACCCGTCAGATATTGCAGTCGCATCCACTGAGATAACAGTGGCGCCTGATGTTATCTCATACTGGCCTGATCCGTTAACATAGTAAACATGAACATCCGAAACACTCCATGCAGTAGTCACGCCTGATGCAGCCCTGTGCGCAAAGGTTGAGTTTATTGCAGCGCTGTTCACATTGAGCCTGGAATGTCCTATGTGTGTTATCTCATCATCTATAAACACACTCCTGGAGCTTCCTGTGTTAGACAGGATGTTTATAGTCTTGTCAGTCCATGCATCTATCTGGTAAAGCGTGGGCATGGTTAAACTGCTCTGGGTCGTCCCTACTGTGACAGCTTGAGGCGTCCAACGAACCTCCCAATCAAACTCAGCAGCATAGAACTGCTTCTCTCCAACCCCTGAATTGTATATATCTGTGTATGTGGAGTTTCCTGGCTGCAGTGTTATGAAAACGGTGTTTGAAACAAGAGGATTAAAAGCCATTCCAGTTATCCTGTACAAGCTCCAACCATTAACAATGTAAGTCAGATCAGCTATGTTACGTAGGAATCCCCTCACCATCCAATTCCCCTGTTGAAACATCTCAATACCCTGTCTTATAGGTCCCCTGCTGAACCTGTCAGAAAATGTCATTCCAGTATATGTAGATGTAGAGTCTGTGTTAGAGGCTGCGGTTTCCCCGGATTCTGTGTTGACGAAAAGGTACGTCTCATTATAGTTTACGCCAGGTATTATCAGCCCTGTAAAAGTAACGTTTGTATTCACACCTGGCTGCAGGTTGCCTGCCCATTCAACCCGGTCGAAAAAGCCATCTGAATCACTGTCAAAAAGGTTTGCATTACCGCTTGTCGAACCGACGGCAGAGATGTTCATCGAGTCATTTATGCCAAAGCTGTCCAGAGCAGTCTGGAATATCATCTGCGAGTTTGGAAGTTGCTGCGTGTAGTTCAGGTTCATCACAAAATTAAATGACAGCAGGCTTGTTCCGTTCAAATCACGTCCGGTCCCTAGATGCGAATATTCAAGCCTGATATTTATCACAGGCGTGAGGGATGTGTTTGTTATCCTATATCTTATATCCTGCGGGTTATCTGTTGTGTTCATGAACATAGGTGTCCTGTCACCCGGGCTCGTTGGAGAGCCTGCAACATTCTTGTACGTGAGCAAAGACTGCAGGTTTGTCCCGTCTGTCTGTGTTACATTCAGTATTATATACTGCAGCACATCACGCGTATTGCCGACGGACACCTCTATCATGCCTGTTCTTGATATACTGCCATCCAGGCTTCCGTTGGGAAAGAATGATGCCTGCACATTCTCGGTTATGTAGGATGTCGGATCAGCTAGAGCTGCAGGTAAGCAAGAAAGAAATAATAACAGACCTAAAACTGTCCAACCCTTTTCCATAATAAGAATTATGTGTTTGCCGGAATAAATTACTTAGGATTCTTGATTTTGAGTTTTCTTGTCAGGTATGAGAAGTCAAGTTCGTATTTACCGGCGCCGACCCTTATAACAATCGGGTTCTGCTCGAACAGGTTTGATACATCTATCCTGTATTTGCCAGGCTTTATCACTTGTATTGCTTCAAGATCAAGGACTACTGTCTCATCCTTTTTCACAGCCTCGGGTATGATGTCCCTGATATCCTGTTCTATCTCCTTTATCTCCTTTTGCGAGAGCTCAGCCACAGCCTGTTCCAGCTTCTCTGCAGCTTCCTCTCTTATGAAAAAGAAGAATTTTGATCCGCATTTATCGCATCCACTCAAGAGATAATTAGAGTCATCAGGATGAATTTTCCCACATTTGGTACATTTGCTTGGCATAATATCACATGATAATTAAAAAGAAGATTAATATGTGTTTCTCACATGAAAACCATCAGTTCTTCTGGGTTTTTCTTAATCTTGTGCACAACCTTTGCAGGCCCTATTATGGTGAAGCCGCGCTTCTTGCCTATGATTGTTTCAAATAGGGCATTCTTAAGCTTGTCAAAGCCTCCCATTTCAGCCTCATTCAAAACAGACAGTGAAGCGAGCTCTATTCCAGCAAATTTCTCACTCACCTGCTTCATTGTCTGCTCGATTATATAAGCCTCCTGTTCAGGCGTCAGCTTCGCGTCAATCATCACAATCTTGCTGTCCCTAAGATCATTTATCAAAGCATCAAAACCGTCCTTCTTGAATTTTTCGTATGCCAGAAGCTTGAATTTTACGTTCATATCATTTCAAAGCGTTAAATAACTCCTTATATAAACCGTCAACATTCTTCCCGCTTTTTGCACTCACGCCGATAGTGCTGTACGATGGGAATGCGGATTTGACACGGTCAAGATTAGCTGATTTCAGGTCTGTCTTGTTTCCAACTATCAGCAAAGGTATCTTCCTTGCATCAAGGTTTCCCAGGATAGTGATATTAACCTGATTTATCGGGTCTGCAGTGGAGTCTAAAACAACAAGAACCATGTCCATGTTATCAAGCCACTTGATTGACTCTATGACACCCTTGGTTGCCTCCTTAGCTCTTTTCTTGGATTCTACCTTATTCATTCCAGCCTTCACAAAATCCTCAAAGTCTATCTTCGTGGCTATACCAGGCGTGTCAACAAGATTGAAAGTGAGTGACTTTCCCTTGTTTTTAATCGTGACCTTCTCCTTCATTTGGATCTCTCTTGTTTCATGTGGAATTGATGATACAGTCCCAAGCTCCTCTCCAAGCCAGTCCATGCATATACGGTTTGCGAGTGTAGTCTTCCCAGAATTAACAGGTCCATAAAGGCCAAGCTTGATCTCCTTCTGTCTTTTAAACAAAGAACCAAATAATCTCGTCAACCAACTCATCATCCAACGACCCCTCTAAAACTTATTAAATATTTTTAGAACCAAGATATTTAAGCGTTATTTAATTCAATTTTCCTTACAGTATTCAATCAGTTCATCTGTAGTCATGACGCCTTTTGTCAGGCTCATTGGTGTATGTTCCTTTAAGGGTTCAGATGTATATATATCCTTCCCTCTGCCATATGCATAAAAAATCTCACCTGATACACTCAAACCAAAATATCCATCAACCGCGAGTATGTAAGTTATATCCGTCTTGTCAATCTTTGCCAGATGTTCATCAGCCATCCTCTTACAGTCTGCCAGTATATCCTCTGTAGTTGCAGAAGCAAAATCATCCGTGTACTCTCCAGGAGAATCAGATTTCCTATACTTAAAGTTAGTGCCTGGGATGTCACAATCTATACCTTCAGCCATCAGTCTTCTTTGTAGTTCCTTGCCGTATTCATGGAACTTGAAACTATAACATAAACAAACACTCTTCATGTTTGATAGAAACACCTAAATTTTAAAAATATATCTTGCCTATTTCTAGCATGAAAATTATGATCTGTGGAAGCATGACATTCGCGAAGGAGATGGTAGAAACCAAAAAGAAACTGGAAGGAATGGGCTACGAAGTTGAAGTCCCATGCGATACGCATGTGTTCATAGAGGATCCAAACTTCACAACTGACGATCATGTCGTAAATCATAAGCACTGCGTGGAGAATGATATCATGAGAAGATGCTTCAAACTAATAGAGAAAAGCGATGCTATTCTCGTCTTAAACCATGAAAAGAATGGAATTGAAGGTCATGTGGGTGCTTCCACGCTCATGGAGATCGGTCTGGCTTATTATCTAGGCAAGAAGATATTCCTTCTGAACCCACCTCCACATGTCAAGAAAGTAAAGTCATCCCATGAGATACTCATAACACAGCCAGTCATACTTGACGGAGATCTGGCGAAGATTGTATAATAAACTCTTTTTACCCAAAACCTTTAAGCAATCCCTACAAATATATTATCATGGTTGAGAACGGAAAGCTGAACATCGGGATATTCTCTTTCACAGGGGATGAGGGTTGCGTGATAACCCTGGTGGAGGCGCTGAATGATTACATATTCAAGTGGAAGGATTTCATAAACGTGAAATATGCGCGTGTCCTGCAGCGGAAAAACAAGCTTGAAGACATAGACGTGGCCATAGTCGAGGGAGCCATGTCATCCAAGAATGAGATTTCCAGGCTTGAGGAGATCAGGAAAAACTCCAAGAAGCTGGTTGCTCTCGGCTCCTGTGCCATAGACGGGACTCCTTCAAATCACAGGAACTTCTTTTTGGAGCCAAAACTGGGTGATATCATGCCGTTAATTAAAAAATTTGATCTGAATGTAAAGGTCGAGCCGCTGAATAAATTTGTAAAGGTGGATGACGTTGTTCCCGGATGTCCAATGATCCCGGCCACATTCCTGAATGTGATGTACAAATATTTCGAGGAGTTCGGACTCAAGGTTCCAAGATAAAAGAGGTACTATATATGCATAAGGTAGATGACATAGAGATTGACCAGCTGAGCAAGATAGAGGGTCATGCAGACCTGAGGATTAAGATAAGGAATGACAAGGTAGAGGATGTTCAGCTGAGGATCACTGAAAACAAGAGGTTTTATACCCAGGCAATCAAAGGCAAGCCTGTGAATAACATAGCCCAGGTTGTATCCCGCATATGCGGAACCTGCAGCATAGCGCACAACACATGCTGCATAGAAAGCCTGGAAAACGCATTGAAGATCAAGCCATCAGAGCAGACCCTGATGCTCAGGAACTTGAACATGTACGGTCTCATGATACGTGACCATGCGTTGCATCTTTATTTGTTCTGCATGCCTGACATATTCGGCGTGGATTCTGTTCTCCAGTTCGAGGGAAAGAATCACCAGTATCTGCACGACGCCTTCGACGTGAAGAAGGTTGGTAACAACCTCTGCACACGGATAGGAGGCAGGGCAGTCCATCCAATGCTCCCGCAGATAGGAGGATTCCTGAAGACCCCTGACATAAACCAGTTAAAGGAAAGTGTAAACGAGATGAAGGCTATCAGGCCAAGGATATTTGATCTGATAGACATATTCCACAGATGTGATTTTAAATTCGAGAATAAGAGGCACTTTGTAGCTCTGACAAATGATGATTACAACTACATAAAAGGCAAGATATGCAGCTCAGCAGGTCACTGTATAGAGGAGGCTGATTACTGGGATCATCTTGAAAGGATAATAATCCCATACTCCCAGGCCACCGCATTCAGGTTCGAGGGCGAACCCTTCATGGTAGGCGCGTTGCCAAGGATGAACCTGAACAAGAAGAGCCTGCATCCAGACACGAAGAAGGATGCATCAAAAGCGCTCAGCGTGTTCCCGAGCGAGAACATATACCACAACAACCTGGCGCAGGCCATAGAGATACTGAACTCTATAGACAGATCCATTGACATGATAGAGACTGCTGAAATCAAGGCAGACCCAAGGCCTGCAGTGGAGTACAAACTGGAGTCAGGCGTTGGTGTGATAGAGGCACCCAGGGGAACATTGTATTACATGGTCTCCCTCAAGCCTGACGGAACCATCGGCTACGGGAATTTAATTATACCCACAGCGCAGAACGAGATAATAATGAACATGGATGTCAAGAAGCTTGTGGAATCCATGCTTGATCAGGAGAAGTCTGTGGTAGAGCTCGAACTTGAAAAACTCATACGCGCCTACGACCCTTGCATGTCCTGCGCTGCACATTTCCTGAAAGTGGAGTGGGATGAGAAATGAACCTCCAGGAAATTATAGAGAAGCGAAGGAGCATCCGGGCTTTTGAGAAGAGGGACGTTCCGGAAGATGTGATAAAGCAGCTTCTTGAAGCTGCGCGGCTGGCTCCATCCGCGCACAACATCCAGTCATGGAGATACTTTATAGTAAATAATTTTGAGACGAGAAAAAAACTGCATGAAGCAGAGGCATTCAACCAGGAATTTGTCTACGACGCGCCTGTGATACTTGTTTGCTGCGCAGACCTGGCAGGATACCCGAAACCCATAAAGGGATGGGACAACACACCAAGGGATTACGGCCTCATAGATCTCACCATAGCCACACAGACCTTGTCCTGAGGGCCACAGAGCTAGGCTTAGGCACATGCTACGTGGCGTGGGTAAACCGAGACAAGCTCAAGAAAGTCCTGCACATACCCAAGGATTATATAATTCCTTACATAATAACCCTTGGTTATCCGGCAGAAGAACCATACAAGAGACCGAGGAAGAAGCTCGAGGAGATTATAATTTCCTAATTTCTTCAGACACCTGTTTGACAACATTTTCTTCTGTTAGTCCAGCAGGCACGCAGATTATCCTTACAGAATCAAGCCTGCCAAGCTTCCTCAGAAGCTTCAGGTTCGTGCCGAGATCAAAATCATGCAGCGAGAACTTCGGAGATTCCTGTATCTTGTCTATATCATCCAGCACAACCACATTCTTGATTCCCAAAGCTGTGTCAAGTATCACAGGATCCCTGCCTATGTCCTCTATGTTCTCGCTCGGGTCAAGCTCCACGAATTCCACGTCAGGAAACCTCTCGGCCAGAGGCTTGATAATCTTGAGCGGAAGCGAGTCCTGATCCACAAGAGGATTCCCGAAAACAAATATTTTCATGCTTTATTCTTAGTAAAATGGTTTAAGAAAGAGGCCTTGACATCTTACTCGGCGTCTTCTGTACCTGTGTCAGGTAGTCCTCAACATCCTCCTGTGTCCAGTCCTCATGGCCACTAGCTGTATAACTCTTATCGGGATTGCATGGGGCAGGGCCACCTAGGAAGATGTAATTAGTCAGGTATATTATGTCGTCGATGTCCACGTTGCCGCTGAGGTCTGCGTCTGCACATTCCTCTATTGGGGTGCATTGAGGTTCCGGACCTCCTGTGAATATGTAGTCAATCAAGTACATCACATCATCTATATCCACATTACCGCTTGACTGAACATCACCGCATATGTAAGAACAATCAGTCTCGTCAGTCTGGTAGTCGCAGTCATTGTCTAATCCATCCTCGCAGATCTCTGGGACCGGATCCTCGTTTTGTATACATGGACCATATCCACTTCCGTCAGGCAGACATGTCTGTATTCCGTCTGCACATACCCCCGGTAGACTTGTAACGCACATCTCTTGATATCCTGGAGTGCATTCCAACCCCAATTCAAGTTCAATGTATTCAATATTTGGATATTGCCTATCCACGTTATTATTCCAGTGTTCATAGATGCCAATGCCGTGGTTTTCTGCAAGCTGTAACAGATCGCCTGATCCTTGTTTTATACTCACCCCTCCTGCAGACTCTTCCCTAAGCAAGTAGTCATACATCACAGAGTCTATTGCAACAGGGTTGACTGAGAAGAACAGCATCTTAGGTGCATCATTGCCAAATGAATTCCATCGAGCTATATCAGCACTATAACCAAAACCGCCGTAAATGGCATCTCCAATTATTAAAACTGTCTTGCCTCCAATATGAGGATTCTCCCACACCGTTACCAGAGGATTTTTTGTAGGATCATCTGTATCAGGGTTTATGTATGTATGGGCCTCCATATTGTACGCGGTTCCATAATGGTTTTTAAATGAAAGGGTTATGCCTGCAATACTATGGGCCTTGATGATTGGCATGTCTATCAGGTAATCGGCATTCACAACTTGATCTGGTAATTTGGTTGCCCATGTTCCTGGAAACTGGCTTAGGTCAACAGTAGCATAAGGGTCAGAACTGGTTTTTGTGACAGCCTGCACATCTGCACCATTCCCCTGGTTTGCAAAGAACTTGACATTAGGATAATGAGCCTTTATTTCATTCCTATACCTGTCGGGTATTAACCTCGAGGCGTCGTAGATCCATATATCCTGTTCCTGAAAACCGAGAACCTTCAGTCCTTTTATCAGAGCGTTCATAGGTTGAGGTATTGCATCTATCTGTGTGTCTGTGTCTACCCAGCCGTTCGCTGCATTGAAGTTAACCTTCACTGCTATTTTTTTGCCTGGAGAATAA
>Ga0066639_10004866_pt1 | contig 11381 bp, 8 predicted proteins | sample CryGeyCG2114_010_2_FD_59504 | JGI IMG/M metagenome (GOLD analysis project Ga0066639, IMG submission 59504) | Groundwater microbial communities from aquifer - Crystal Geyser CG10_big_fil_rev_8/21/14_0.10 | ecosystem: Environmental > Aquatic > Deep subsurface > Groundwater | place: USA: Utah... | reverse complement strand
GAGCCATTTATATGGAAAGATTTAAAAACCAACATTTACAACAATTTGTTATCCCAGGGTTTTAAAAACTCCAAATTTATCCAAAATGCACGAACTACAGCCAAAATACTCGAAATTGAAGCCGGAAGAGGTAAAGAAGTTAACTGATAAGTTTAATATTTCTGTTTCACAACTGCCTAAGATTAAATCTGACGACGCTGGGATAAAGGAAGATTTTCAAAAAGGAGATGTAATTAAAATTGAGAGAAAGTTGGGAGATAAGACTAACGAGTATTTCAGGGTGATCGCATGAATATCCTCGATAAAAATCATACATTAGTTAAGAAGTATCTTGAGCAGCATTCTTTAGTTGAGTCTAATGTTAGAAGCTTTAATGACTTTATCAATAACAGGATGCAGCAGATTGTTAATGAGGTAAACGAGACTATTGAAAATGAAGATGTTGAGATTAAACTTGGAAAGATAAAATTCGGAAGACCTGAGATTGTCGAGGCTGACGGAAGTAAAACAAGAATAACTCCTACTGAGGCGAGATTAAGAAATTTAACCTACTCTTCTCCTATAACTATTGAGATAAGTGTTAAGTTTGGAGATAATTCTGATAGTGCGGAGGTTGAGATGGGAAGGATGCCAACTATGGTAAAGAGTGATGCCTGCAACACTAAGGGAATGGATAAAGATGAGCTGATTGCAAACTATATGGATCCTCTTGACCACGGAGGATATTTCATAATAAATGGTAATGAAAGAGTTATGGTTATGAGCGAAGACCTCGCTTCAAATCAGCCTTTTGTTAGCGAGGGCAGGCAGGGGATTAATTTAAGAATATTTTCTCAAAGAGGAGCATATAAGATACCTACAACAATAACTGAAACTAATGAGGGAATTATTGATGTGACTTTCAGCAGACTAAAAAATATTCCTGCTGTGGCTCTAATGAAGGCGCTTGGAATGACTAAAGACTCTGACATAGTGCAGAATATAGGAAAAGAAGATGACTCTCTTATTGTTAACATGTATGAGTTTTCAACTATACAAAATCAAGAGGATGCTTTGATGTATATTGCTGAGAAATCCGGCATTCAGGGGACTAAGAAAGAAATACTGGATAGAGTAAAGCAGAGAATTGACAATTATTTACTTCCTCATATTGGACTTGATAGAAACTCAAGGATGGATAAGGCTCTTGCTCTTTCGAAGATAATAAAGCAGTATCTTGAGTCTAAGGAAGATGATACTATAAGAACAAACAAGGATCATTATGCTAATAAGAGAGTGAAGCTTACGGGAGATTTACTTGCTGATTTGTTCAGAGCTAATCTGAATATTTTTATAAGAGATATTCAGTATTCTCTGCAGAAGGTTTCTAAGAGGAAGAAGTTCTACTCAATAAAAACCATTGCTAAGTCGACTCTGTTCACACATAGAATTGAAAGTGCAATGGCTACGGGTTCATGGATTGGTGAGAGGAAAGGAGTTACTCAGAATATGTCGAAGACAAATTATCTGGATACGCTGTCGCAGTTACAGAGAGTTTCAAGTATGCTTCCAGGAGAACAGGAAAATATTATGGCAAGAACTCTTCATCCGACTCACTATGGAAGATTCTGTCCTACTGAAACTCCTGAGGGTACGGAGATCGGATTGAGAAAAAATCTGGCTCTTCTTGCAAGGATATCTACTGCTGTCGAGGGTTTTGATGAAAGCAAGGCGATAAAATTGTTTGCAAGTTTTGGATTGAATAATGGGAATGGAAGAGATGTATTCTTTAACGGAAGATTTATAGGTTCATCCGATGATCCGGAGGATTTTGTTAGGAAGATAAGAGAGGAAAGAAGAAAGGGAGGTTTGCCTTCTGAGCTTAATGTTAGAACTGAGAATGAAACTAAGATAATTGTTATTTCAACAGAATCCGGAAGAGTGCAAAGACCTGTTATTGTTGTGGAAAATGGAGTGAGCAAGCTTACCGATGAGCATATTGCAATGCTTAAGGAAGATAAGATTAAGTGGGAGGATCTTGTTAAGCAGGGAATTATTGAATATCTTGATGCTGCAGAGGAGGAAGATGCTTTTATTGCGCTTACTCCTGATAGAGTAAGTAATGAAACTACACATTTGGAGGTTGATCTTGTTGATTTGTTTGGGCTTATTACTTCTTTAGTTCCTTACGGAAATCATGACCAGTCATCCAGATTAAATAGAGGAAGTAAGACTCTAAAACAGAGTTTAGGAATCTATGCCGGAAATTATCTGTCGAGATTAGATACTGATGTTTCTATTTTGCACTATCCTCAGAATCCTATTGTTAAAAGTTTTGTTTATGATACTCTTAATATTTATCCTGCAGGTCAGAACATTGTGGTTGCTGTAATGCCTTTTGAGGGTTATAGTATGGAGGACGCTGTTGTTATTAACAAAGCTAGTGTTGACAGAGGAATGGGGAGAAGTACTTACTATAGGCCTTACACATCTACTGAGTTGAATTATACCGGAGGGCTTAAGGATGAAATTCTTATCCCTGACAAGGATGTTTCGGGTTACAGGACTGAAGAGTCTTACAGATATCTTGAAGATGATGGAATTGCCTATCCTGAGGCTAACGTTGCGTCGAGTGAGGTTATAATCGGTAAGGTAACTCCTCCTAAATTCCTTTCTGAGGCTAAGGACATTTCTATTCAGGCTAAGAAGGAAGCGAGTTCTGCAATAAGGCAGGGAGAGACAGGAGTGGTAGATGGAGTGTTTATTACTACAGACGGAGAGGGTAATAAGATTGCTCAGGTGAGAGTTAGAGACAGCAGACTTCCTGAAATCGGAGATAAGTATTCAACACCTCACGGACAGAAGGGAGTTATTGGTTTGCTGGCTGATCCAAGAGATATTCCGTTTACATCTAAGGGAGTGAGACCTGATTTGATGTTTAACCCTCATGGTCTGCCTAGCAGAATGACTATGGGTTATCTTATTGAAATGCTTGCTGCTAAGACTGGAGCTGTAACTGGTAAATTTGTTGATGGAACTTCATTTGCTGGTGAGAAGACAGAGGATCTTGAAAAGCAACTTAGCGAAATGGGATTCAGATATGATGGTAAGGAAACCATGTATAACGGAGTTACCGGAAAGAAGATGGATGCTAAGATATATATTGGAAACATGTATTACCTTAAGCTTAAGCATATGGTAAAGAACAAGATTCATGCTCGTGCTTCCGGAAAGGTTGCATTGCTTACAAGACAGCCAACTGAAGGAAGAGCCAGAGGTGGAGCATTGAGACTTGGAGAAATGGAGCAGCAGGCGCTTGTAGGTCATGGAGCTTCACTCTTGTTGAAAGAAAGATATAGTTCAGATAAAACTGTTTTGTATATATCAACTGAAAGTGGTTATATTGCAATCAAGGACAGAATAAGAAATAAGATATACTGTCCTATAACAGGAAGCACTGAAATAGAACCTGTTGAGGTTTCATATGCATTCAAGTTGTTAGTCGATGAATTGCTATCACTGCATATATTGACTAAATTTGATTTGAAGAACAAGTATGATTAGAATGGAAGAAGAAATAGTAAAGAAGAAGATAAGTGCATTGGGGTTTGCCCTTCTTAGTCCTGAACAGATTAAGAAACTTAGCGTTGCGAAGATAGTTACACCTGAACTTTATGATATTGATGGATTCCCTGTTGATGGGGGGCTTATGGATCTTAAGCTTGGAGCTATTGACCCAGGAGTAAGATGTAGGACTGACGGAGCTACAATGAAAGAGTGTCCGGGATATCCTGGAAATATTGAGCTTGCGAGACCTATTGTTCATATTAAGTATATTTCACTTATTGAATTATTTTTGAGGAGCTACTGCCAGAATCCGCAGTGTGCAAGGCTTCTTCTTGATGAGAAGAAAATGGCTGTTTATGGCCCTGCTGAAAGAGCTAAGAAGGCAAGGGATAAGAAAAAGTGCCCTCATTGCGGGACTGTTCAGGAAAGAATCAGGTTGGAGAAGCCGAGTTCATTTATGATTGGTAAGAAGAGAATATTTCCTATTGAAATTAGAGATAGACTTGTTAGAATTTCAGATGAGGAAATAAAAAAGATAGGAGTAAACGCTAAAACCTGCAGACCTGAGTGGGCTGTTATTTCTCAATTGATTGTTCCTAGTGTTAATGTTAGACCTAGTATTACTCTTGATACCGGGGAGAGGAGTGAGGATGATCTGACTCACAAGCTGTCTGATATTATAAGGGCTAATCAGAGATTGTGGGAGAATCTTAATGCAGGAGCTCCTGAGGTAATTGTTGAAGACTTGTGGGACTTATTGCAGTATCATGTTACAACATTCTTTGATAATAATATAAGCAGAGTTCCTCCTGCAAGACATAGGTCAGGACAGCCTCTTAAGACTATTACTGAAAGAATTAAAGGTAAGGAAGGGAGAATAAGAAAGAATCTGGCTGGAAAGAGAGTTAACTTTTCCTCCAGAACTGTATTATCTCCTGATCCATATATAGGAATTGATGAGGTTGGAGTTCCTCTTGAGGTTGCAAAAATAATTACTGTTCCTGAAAAAGTTACGACTGCTAATATGGAAAGGATTAAAGAGTTGATTATGAAGGGAGGGGAATATCCTGGGGCTAACTATGTTATGAGGCCTGATCTTAAGAAAAAGAGAATTTCCGAGGATCTTAAAGAGGCGCTTTGCAATGAAATTGAACCAGGATATACAATTGAAAGACATCTTCAGGATGGAGACATTGTTCTATTCAACAGACATCCTTCATTGCATAAACAAAGTCTGATGGCTCATAGAGTTAAGGTATTGGATGGAAGAACTTTCAGAATGCATCCTGCAGCAACACAGCCTTATAACGCTGACTTCGATGGAGACGAGCTTAACATCCACTCTCCTCAGACTGAGGAAGCTAAAGCTGAGGCTGAAATAATTCTTGATGTTAAGAATAATTTGTTCTCTTCAAAGAACGGAATAAATTTGATTGGTTCAATTTCCGATGCGGTTACGGGCACTTATGCCATCGGTGGAAAGAAATTTAGCAAAGAGGATGCGGATCAGCTTCTTTTCAGTGCAGGAATAATAAGTAGTTTGAAAGGTAAGGAGATTGATGGTAAAGACTTATTTGCAGGAATCCTTCCAAAAGACTCCAAGGTGAGAATTCCTTCTGAACTTACCGGTCCAAATACTTTTGGTGCAGAAGATGGAGAGCTTGTTTCTCAGATTGATAAATCTCATGGAAGAAAGGAGATGGTAAAGACTCTTGAAAGAGCTTTCAGAATAGGAACAAAACATCTTACTGATGTGGGATATACTCTTTCTGTTCAGGATATGAATGTTTCCGAGAAGGTTAGGGAAATGACTTTGAAAATAATTGAAAATGCTGAACAGAAAACTCAGCAGATAATAAAGGATGCTGAGGAAGGAAAGCTTGACCTTATTCCTGGAAAGAGTATTGAAGAGACAAGAGAGGCAAGGATATCTAAGATCCTTAACGAGGTTCGTTCACTTGCGGGAGATGTTGTAAAGAGCAATTTCCCTAAGGATGCTAATATCAATAAGATGATAGGTTCTAAGGCTGCAGGAAGTTTGCTTAATATTACTCAGATTGGCTGTTGTGTTGGACAGCAGTCTCTGTGGGATAAGAGAATTGAAATGGGATATAAAGGAAGGACTTTATCTTTCTTCTCTAAAGGAGATCTTGGAGCAGATGCAAGAGGGTTCATTAAGTCATCTTTCTATGGGGGATTGAATCCTGCGGAATTTTTCTTTGGGGCTATAACCGGTAGAGACTCTCTGATGGATACCGCTCTTAGGACTCCTAAGTCTGGTTATTTATATAGAAGGCTGGTTAGTGCATTGCAGGATTTCAAGGCTGAATATGATGGAACTATAAGAGATGCTTCTCATAATATTATACAGTTTAAATATGGTTCTGACGGACTTGATGTCGCAGGAAGCCACCTTAATGCAAAGGTTCCTGCAGGAGAGGCTGTTGGAGTTGTTACTGCTCAATCTTTTGGAGAGGCTGCTACTCAGATGGTTCTTAATGTATTCCACTCGGCTGGAGTTGCAGAAATGCAGGTTACACAGGGCCTGCCTAGGTTAATCGAGATTTTCGATGCGAGAAAAGAACCTTCAACTCCTTTAATGGAAATCTATCTTGAGAAAGACAGCAATAACGAGAAAGATGCGAGGGTGATTGCAGAGAAGATAAGAGAAGTTAAGCTTGGAGAGATTACTAATGAGATAAAGCTTGACTTTGGTAATAAGAAGATTGAAATTGAGATAGATAATGCTTCTCTTAAGACTCTTCATGTCGGGATTGATAAGATTTTGAATAGACTGGATGAGAAAGGATATAAGTTTGATAAGAGAGAGAAGAGTATTTCTCTGAAAGTTCCTGAAAAAACTTATAAGGAAATGTACAAGCTTAAGAAAAAAATTAAGGACACTGTTGTTTCTGGTGTTAAGGGAATTTCGCAGGTTGTTATAACACAGAGAGGAAGGGATTATGTTATTCTGACTTCTGGAAGCAATCTTAAGGATATACTTGAGATTAAAGGAATTAATCAGGATAAGGTTTATACAAACAATATTCATGAGGTTGCTGCTGTTCTGGGTATTGAAGCTGCAAGGGAGACTATTGTCCGCGAGATAAGAAAGGTTTTGGAGGCTCAGGCTCTTGAAATTGATGAGAGGCATCTTGACTTTGTTGCTGATTCGATGACATTCTCTGGAGTTGTTAAGGGAGTTACAAGAATGGGAATTATCTCGCAGAAATCAAGCGTCTTTGCAAGAGCTGCATTTGAGACCCCTGACAAGCAGTTTGTCGACGCTACAATTAGAGGAAAGAGAGATGAGCTGGCTTCAGTTATTGAAAACATAATGCTTAATCAGCCGGTACCTGTTGGAACGGGTCTTCCAGGATTGCTTGTTAAGGTAAGAGGTTCGCTTGCGGGAGTAACTGGTGAGAAAAAGTAGTTGTATAAGTGAGGATAAATTTATAAACTAATTTATTAAATAAAGAATATGCATGAATTAAAGAGTTCTGTTGATGAGGAGAGGGTTTTCTTCGGTATAAAGGAGTGTTTGAGAAATTCTTCCAAATTGGATAAGGCTTTTCTTGCTTCTGACCATAGAGGTGAGGTTAAAAAATTATTGGAGGCAAATAAAATAAAAACAGAGGTTTTGGATTCTTCAAAGGAAGAGGTGACTGACAGGCTGGGACTTAGGTTTCAATGTGAAGTCTTTGGTATAAGGAAATAAGAATGGCTACTCTAAACATGCAAAAGATGAGATATATTAATCTGTTTAACAGAATCTCGAGAGTGAGAAGTATGCAGTGTTTCTTCTATAATAACGCTATAATTTTTACTGTTCCTCGTGATCAGGTGAGGAGAGCTATCGGCGATGGCGGTAAAAATATAAGGGAAATTCAGGAAAAGCTCGGCAAGAAGGTTAAGGTTGTAAAGGTTGCAAGAGACTCGGAGGAAATTGAGGAATTTACTAAGAAAATAGTGGAGCCTGCAGAGTTTAAGTCTATAGAGGTCAAGCAGGATGGAATAGTAATTACAGCCGGAAGCAGGGAGAGAGCGGCTACTTTAATTGGCAGGAATAAAAGAAGACTTGAGGAGCTTAATGAGATAATGTCTGATAATTTTGGAAAAGAGTTAAGGATTGTTTAGATATTTATTTATGTAGTAAGAGCTCATTATATATCCCATGTGTGAAAACGCCTGAGGGTAATTTCCCAGGTAGTTTAGATTTTTTGGATTTATTTCTTCTGCTATGAGTCCGTGTTGGGGAATAATTTTTTCTAATTCTTTCATTAATGCTTCTGCTTTTTTTGGCTGTTTTATTTTTGCTAAGGCTGATAGATACCAGAAGGTTGAGAGTATGAATGCTCCTTCTTTTCCTTTTAATTTGTCGTTGGATTTGTATCTGTATACGAATAGATTTTTTGTTACTAGTTCTTTATTTGTGTTTTTTATTATTTCTTCTGTTAGCGAGTGGTTTTTATTTAAGAAGTGGAGTAAAACTGCAAGGTAGTTTATTGAGTCTTGAGATTTTGAATCAGGAGATTGCTTTAGTGACTTTGTTTTTTCATCGTAGCAGTTTTTCCATATCCAGTCTTTTATTTCTTTTTCTAATTTTTTAAGATGTTCTTTCTTTTTTTTAGGGATGTTTAGTCTGTCGCATAGTTTTATTGTTCTGTTTATTCCTACCCATGCCATTATTTTGCTGTAGGTGTAGTGTCTTTTTCTGCTTCTGAATTCCCATATGCTATCGTCTTTTTCTTTCCAGTGTCTTTCTATTCTTTCTGCCATGTTTAGGATTATTTGTTTTGATTCTTTTGATATTCTAAATCCTTTCTTTAGCATGAAGTAGTATGAGTCTATTAACGAGCCGTATATATCTAGTTGGAATTGGTCTGCTGCTGCGTTTCCCAATCTTACTGGTTTCGAGTTTTTGTATCCTTCTAGGTTAAGGGTTGTTTCTTTGGGAGGGGTTTTTCCTTCTATTGTGTAGACTGGTTTCAGAGTTATTGGGTTGTCTTTGCATTTTTTTGCAATTGATTCTATGTATTTGAAGAATTTTTTTGCTTCTTCTTTGTAGCCTAGTACGTAGAATGCGTATAAGGTGAATGTTGCATCTCTTATCCAGACGTATCTGTAGTCCCAGTTTCTTCCGTTTCCTATAGATTCTGGTAAGGAGGTTGTTGGGGCGGCTATTAGTGCTCCTGTTTTGTAGAATTGCATTAATTTCAGAGTTATTGCTGATCTTATTAGGTCTTCTCTGTTGTAATCGAAGAATTTCCCTTGTGAAATCCATTTTTTCCAGAAGTTTATTGTTCTTTTTTCTAGCGTTCCTTTTCTGTAGATGCTTCTTGTTTTTGTGTATTCTAGGACTAATTCGTCTGATTGGTTGGCTTTTAGTTTGAAGGTTATTAGGAATCCTTGTTTTGTTTTTTTTATTTTAGAGTTTTGTGGAATTCTTAGGAATACTTTTCTGTCTCCTATTGGGAATATTAATCTGTTTTGTTCTTGTTTGATATTTACTTGTTTCTTTCCGTATTCTGGTTTTGGGTTAAATCTGAATGTTATTTCTACATCTGATTTTGCTCTTATTTTTCTTACGAGGAAATGGGAGATGACTTGTTTTTTTGGTCTTGGTAGCATGAAGTCTCTTAGTGTGAATTTTTTATTTCCTTTTGTGAATGTTGTTTCTAGTATTGCTGTGTCTTTTAGGTATTTTGATTTTGAATTCCAGCCTTCTGCGATTAGTGAGAAGTCTCCTGCCGATTTGTCTAGTAATCTTGCGAACATGCTTGGGGAGTCGAAGTGCGGGACACAGAACCAGTCTACTGAGCCTTTGTTTGAAACTAAGGCTGATGTGTGCAGGTCTCCTATTAGGAAATAATCTTTTATGTTCACTCTCTTTCCCTCTTTTTTGTTAGATATTAGAATTTTATAAAGGTAATTAATTTTTTTAGGGATTGTAATGCTGTCAGAGGCGGAATAGAATAAGTACTGTGGATTTCCGGAAGATGTCGAAAGTTTATTAAGTATGTTGTAATTGATTAAGTTTATGAAAAGAGGATTTATAATTTTAATTTTGGTATTTGTTTTAATTGCGGGAATATTTGTTTTTAAATCTCAAAAAGAATTATTGCAACCAGTGCAACAAAGTGAGGAGTTATCCCCGCGCAATGTTAATGTATCAGGAGATGGTATTTTAGATACAGAGCAAAGTGAAGATGAATGTGAAGATTTGATAAAATTTGATTATCCTCCTGTGAATTTAGACAAGACTAGAGTGGTTGTTCCTTTGGGCTTAATGTCGGGAAGTCACGTAACTCCTGTAGACCATCACTATTTTCAGGACTTTGACAATGAAGAAGCTGACATAGAAGTGTATTCTCCGGGTGAGGGGATAGTGACAGAAATTCAGCATATGTTTGGAGAATATTTTGATGGTAATAATGGGAATGTTGAGTGGGCTGATTATAGGTTGATTATAGATCACGGGTGCGGGGTTTCCAGTATTTATATCCATATTGATGTCCTGTCTGATAAGATAGCGGAAGTTGCTCCGGAGAGAGGTAATCATGCCAAAGTAAATGTGCCAGTTGAAGCAGGAGAAGTAATAGGATACTATTCACAGAATGTTGATTATAATTTAGTTGATGAAGATTTTGTCAGGGGGGGATTTGTTATTCCGGAACATTACGACTCAGAACCATGGAAAATTCATGTTCCAAACACATATGATTATTTTAATGAGGAAATTAGGGTGAAGTTGATTGAAAAAAGTCTGAGAGATGAAGAGCCTTATGAAGGCAAGTTTGATCATGACATTGACGGGAAGCTTATTGGTAATTGGTTCTTAGAAGGGACAGGAGGGTATGGTGGCACCAATAGGGAAAGTTATTGGAGGACGCATCTTTCTATATCTCCTAATTACTTGGACTTTAATCAAATAGTTGTTTCTTTGGGTGATTATGATGGAAAAGAGGCTCAATTTGGAGTTAGGGGTAATTCACCTGATCCGGCTGAAGTTGACGTTGAAAATGGACTAGTTATTTATGAGTTAGTTGACTTTGATTATATCACACAAAATGGAGAATTTTGGGATAGGAAATCACTTGTTAAGGGATTGCGGGCGAAAAATTATGACAGTGTTCAAGGAACTGTTTTGATTGAGATGATTGAAGATAGGAAAATTAGAGTTGAGGTTTTTCCGGGGAAATCTGCTTCTGAGATTGTTGGATTTACTGAAGATGCGAAGATATACGAAAGGTGAATGTAGGGCTTTTGGAATTGTATAACGTTGGGGATAGAGTAATTTTTTGAAGCGCAGTGGAGCGAGAGTGTAATGGCACAAGGATTTTCTACGAAAATCTAGAGTGTTAGGCAGGGTAGAGAGTTACTTTTTGATATATTCTTTTAACACAATAGCATTATTATGCTCTTCGTCTTTTGCTGAATATAATAGTGTTATGGTCTTTTTTTTCTCAATTTTCTTAATCTTTTCTACTAACTCCTGCTTATCTTTTAATTCGATTTTGTATTTCTTTTTGAAACTATCCCATTTTTTTGGGTCGTGGGAAAACCATTTTCTTAATTTATCGCTTGGAGCAATTTCTTTTAACCAAAGGTCAACTTGGGCTTTTTCTTTGGATAGTCCTCTTGGCCACAATCTATCAACAAGAATTCTAAAGCTCTCTTCTTTTTTAGGTTTGTCATAAATTCTTTTTATACTGATCATATTAAAGGTTAACTTGAGAAAGTATATTAATTTTGTGCCAGGTAGTTTAGTGTCTTATAACATCGGGGATAAGGAAAGTTCTTCTGACCTCGAGACTGGAGCGGAACCTCACAGG
>Ga0066639_10004863_pt1 | contig 11386 bp, 13 predicted proteins | sample CryGeyCG2114_010_2_FD_59504 | JGI IMG/M metagenome (GOLD analysis project Ga0066639, IMG submission 59504) | Groundwater microbial communities from aquifer - Crystal Geyser CG10_big_fil_rev_8/21/14_0.10 | ecosystem: Environmental > Aquatic > Deep subsurface > Groundwater | place: USA: Utah... | reverse complement strand
CGATTCATTCTTGAGCGGCTCGATCAACTGGTTGTTGCTCGCGTGTTACATACAGAAGCACAACTTCGACAGGCACGTGACCAATCGGTAGAAATCGAAGGCGCAATGCAACAGCTGCTTGAAGAAACGCGAGAAGGATGGGAGGCAAGCTGGTGTGACCCTGACAATTGGGAGCAGAGCGCGAATTAACATATCGTATGTTTCGAAAGAACCAAAAAAAATCGAAATCGCCTAAAGTAGCCCTACTGCTTGTAGCCGCAGTGCTCTTTCCCTTACTTCCAATAGATTTGAACTTTGAGCATGGATTTTTTGGCAACATCGCGAATGCGGCAACGTATTGTTATATTGATATTGATTTCATTCCCCAGTGTTTCGAAGGCGAAGGAGGCGGCGCCTATGTCACCTGCCAGAACAATGAACCTGGAGTGACTAAAAAATCGTGCGAGATTTACGATTCCGAACAAGAGGCACAAACAGCAGCAGCTCAAGTAAGAAAGGTGGAGGAGGATGGTGAGCCTGGGTATGATTACTTTGGAATCAGATCTGCACTCAATGATCTCTGGATAACTATGAAAGTGTGGTTCTGGTGGATTCCAATAGCTATTTCCGGCATGCTCTTGGGGGCTGTGGGTAAAGCATTCGACTATGCTGTTTTCTACACCATCACCGACTTCAATACGCTCTTTTTAACACTTTCTTCAGGGGTTGACGCCGCCTGGGGTGGATTGCGCGATGTTGCAAACATAGTCATGATCGCAATGTTTGTGTTTGTTGCTTTTGCAGTTATTTTGAATATTCAATCATACGGCCTCAAACAATTCGGTGTACGTATTTTAGTCGTGGCCCTTCTAATGAACTTCAGCCTATTCTTCACTAAAGCTATCGTCGACGTCTCAAATGTGACGGCAACGCAGTTTCGAAATGCCATAAGTGTCGCCGAAAAGCCGGTAATTAGTGGAGAAAGCACTGGTTTCACCAATACCATAACCGGTGGCGAGGGGATTGCGGGAGTTTTCATGCAACGAGCCGGCCTGGCTAATACCTGGGATTCACTTGAGCAACTCAAAAAACAAGACGAGAGTGACTCCTTGGTGTCATACAGTCTCTTCACCTCGCTTTTCTTCATTGGGGTAATGTCAGTATTACTTTTCGGACTCATACTTATGGTGACTCGTATCGTCGTATTAATTCTGCTTATGGTTACGTCAGCTTTAGCATTTTCGGCTCATCTAGTTCCTAAATATGGCAATGGATGGTGGGATAAATGGTGGGGAGCGCTGATAAAGAACGCACTCTTTGCGCCACTATTTATGATGTTCTTGTGGGCCGTCCTTAAAATTACCGAGGGTCTTTCTGGTACTGAGGGTGGCGGTATTAGCGAAATAGCTTCAAGTGGAAGTATCGGGGACTCGTTCTTTAAGCTGCTCATTATTATGGGACTACTCTATGGTGCTACATCAATCGCTAATGAACTTTCAACTCTAGGAGGAAGCTATGCAAAGAAGATTGGTATTAAAGGTTTCTCGGGAGGACTACGGGCACTGGGAGTGGGTAGAGCGGTCGGCTTAGCCGGAAAACTTGGCCGTGGCACTATTGGAAATGTAGGAGACAGGTTTGCAAATTCAGATTATTTGAAAAATAAAGCGGCGAAAGGAAACTTTGCCGGGCGATTTCTTGCTCGTGGCGCTTTAGATGCTTCAAACAAAGCAGCAAAAGCTTCCTTTGATTTTAGAGACAATAAAATAGCGAAAAGCCTCGAAAAAGTTAGTGGAGGTCTCAATCTAGGTAAGGGGGTGGGTGGCTACGACAAGTTTATCGATAAAGAAGCGCAATATATTGCTGATGCAAAAAAGGCAGATACTACACGTGGTACACCTGCCGAAGCGGCTCCTAAGGTGGACCAAACGCGAGTGTTCGAGAATGAGGAACCAAAAGCGACCAACAAAACAGGAGTCGACCAGACCCGCGTTATAGCATCACAAACCCAAACTCAACCAACATCAGCCGTGGAAACACCTCAGGAATCCCAAAATAAGAGTTCCGAAGGAATTCAATCTGCTCAGGGAACGATTGAACGAACAGCTGCAAAAACTCGAGAAGCGGGGAGGCAACGAACTAAGGAGCTCGAGACATCTACTTACACACCATCCCCAAGTGCATCAACTACCACAGGGATCGGAGTGGAAGCGACGGGAAAGCGACGGGATCCCTTTGTTGAGGAGTACCGAGATAAACGAGGTCGTTTTGCCGATGACCGCAACATTCTAAGAAGACTCATTAACCCCGCTAGCCGTGGGACGACGTATACCCGTGGCCGTATTGCCGAAAAAGCAAACGAACTGCTCGGAAAAACAGGTGAAGAAAAACGTCTCGAGAAAATTGAACAACAACTTGGTGACACAAAATCGGGTGTCGATAAACTAGGTGACAAATAACGAGTATGGACGATCAAGAAAAAATATCAGAGCATTCAATTATTCAAGAGCGCTTCGCCGAGCTTCCTGCTACCGTGCAACAGGCAGTTACTGATGCGAGTGTTGAGCAAAAACTCCGTGCTCTTTCTGCAAAATATAAATTGCACCTTGACCAGTGGGTGCTGCTTGAAAATGAAATATTGCTCACACTCTTGGGACTTGAAGACCCAGAAGACATGGCAAAAAACGTTGCAAAAGAAGTCGGAATAAAAGAAGAGTTGGCGCAACAATTGGTTAACGACATCGCGCTTGAGGTATTTAAACCTATCCGAGAACACATGCAGGGAGCCCTCGATAGCGAAGCATCTAAGCGGGGAACCGTGGGTGTCGGAGCTGGATCTGCACCAGCCTCAACCGGCGCAAAAAAAGTTGCGCCGTCAGATACCTCCGCGTATAAGCCTGGAGAAAGTAGTACGAACCGACGCGACGTACAAGAAGACCCGTACCGAGAGTCCATCGAGTAGTCCATGGTACGATAGAAAAAGTTATGCAATTCCAAGTTCCACAATTCACTGATGTCGAAGACAAAATATTTGGTCCACTCACCCTTAAGCAGTTCGTCTATGTTGGTGGTGGTGCAGGATTCGGCTTTCTTCTATGGAACTACTTACCCGTTATCCTCGCCGTTCCACTTGCGTTAGGTGTAGTTGGTGTAGCTGTCGCACTTGCGTTTGTGAAAGTAAATAAAAAGCCACTTATTATCGTTATGGAGGCGGCGTTTATGTATTTTATTCACAGTAAACTGTACTTGTGGAAGACTAACCGTGAAGCCAAGAAAGCAAAGAAACAAAAACAAACTCGGCTCCCTTCCGCACAAATCCAAGAAGTACCGTCTCTTTCTGAAAATAAACTCAAAAGCCTTGCGTGGAGTCTCGATATTAATGAACGAATACGTCTTGATCGCGAACGGGAAGCACAACAAGCTAACATCCAATAAGTATGCCTACTTCAAAAGCATCAGCTAAAGCATCACAAGACTTTGTACCCGTTCAAGAGGTGCGCGATGGTGTTATGCTCCTTAAAGACGGAGGGCTCCGTGGAGTTTTGATGGCTTCTTCTCTAAACTTCGCGCTTAAAAGCGAAGATGAGCAGAATGCTTTTATACTACAATTCCAGAGTTTCTTTAACTCTCTCGACTTTTCTGTACAAATTTACATTCAGTCGCGCGAGCTTGATATACGACCATATATAGAAACGCTCGAAGAAGCCTATAAAAAGACGCTGGACGACCTCATGCGTATTCAGATTAGAGAATACATAGAATTTATTAAAAGTTTCGTAGAAGGAGCAGATATCATGACTAAGCACTTCTTTGTCGTAGTGCCATACTCGCCAGCGGCGATAGACGTTAGCAAAGGTATTAGCTCAAAACTTCCTTGGAATAACAGGGGTAAGAGCCCTGACGAAAAGAAAAAAGACAAAAAAAGTGAATTCGAAGAAAATGTTTCGCAACTCGACCAACGTCTTGCAATCGTACAGCAAGGACTCATCCGAACAGGAGTACGCACTGTGCAATTAGATACCGAAGAGGTGATCGAGCTACTCTATAAAATCTTCAACCCAGGTGAACAAGATAAGCCCGTTCAAATAACAGGTCAGGGGCTAAGCTAACGCTCCCCAGGAACCTGTATCTGTCCGGAAGGGAAGCAGGTATAATACACCCAGCTCATTATGGCCTTTCTCGAATTATTTGGAAAAAAAAATAAAACTCAGAGTAGAGAAGACGTAGTTCCAATCCTTCCTGAGGCAATATACCAGCACGGAGTATTAGAACTTCAAGATGTTATTGCGCCCTCAGCTCTTCAGGTAACTCCGCGGGCTCTTAACCTTGGAGAGAAAGTGGCTCGAACCTTTTTTGTGATATCGTATCCGCGCTTTTTAACCACCGGGTGGTTCTCTCCAATCATCAACCTCGATAAAGTGTTCGACATTTCTATTTTTGTGCACCCGATGGACACTACAACCGTGCTCCGTAAGTTTCAAAAAAAAGTCGCTGAAGTAGAGAGCCAGATATCAATACGTGAAGAGAAGGGTCTTGTGCGTGATCCAGTACTTGATACTGCATACTCTGACCTCGAGTTCCTCCGCGATCGACTGCAACAAGCACAAGAAAAAATGTTCCAGGTAGGTCTCTACATCACTATTTATGGCGATACACGTGATGAAATTGATAAAGCTGAGTCAGAAATTCGTTCAATACTCGAATCTCGACTCGTATACCTCAAACCTGCACTTTTTCAACAGGAACCAGGGTTTAAAAGCGTTCTTCCCATCGCAAATGATGAACTTGCTGTGTATTCAAATTTAAATTCGTCGCCTCTATCAAGTATTTTCCCGTTTATCTCATTCGACCTCACAAGTGATCGTGGTATTTTGTACGGAATTAACCGCCACAACTCGAGCCTCGTATTGTTCGACCGATTTTCTCTTGAAAACTACAACTCCGTTGTATTCGCCAAGTCAGGTGCGGGTAAGTCATACATGACGAAGCTCGAAATTGTGCGCTCTCTTATGTTCGATGCAGACGTTATCGTTATTGACCCAGAACGAGAATACGAGTATTTGGCAGAAACCACTGGAGGCCGGTATTTTAACATTTCGCTCTCTTCGCAACACCACATCAACCCATTCGATCTGCCTGTTCCGCGTGAAGATGAAAGTCCTTCTGATGTACTGCGTAACAACACCATTACACTCGTAGGATTATTCCGTATTATGTTCGGAGGGCTTACTCCCGAGGAGGACGCAATTATTGACCGCGCAATTACAGAAACGTACGCACTTAAAGATATTACTGCCGATTCAGATTTTGCAAACCTTGAGCCACCACTTCTTTCTGACTTCGAGCTCGTTCTCTCTGGAATGGAGGGTTCTGAATCGCTCGTGCAACGCCTTTCTAAGTACACACATGGGACGTGGGCAGGTTTTATCAACCAGCCGACGAACGTCGACATGAACAAACGATTCGTAGTATTCAGTGTTCGCGACATGGAAGACGAACTTAAGCCAGTAGCTATGTATCTGGTAACACACCATATATGGAACATGGTGCGTAAGGAGCTGCGCAAACGTCTCCTTATTATTGATGAGGCTTGGTGGATGATGAAATCAGAAGATACGGCGTCATTTCTCTTTAGTATCGCCAAACGTGGCCGCAAATATTACCTTGGGCTCGCAACCATTACGCAAGACGTCGCCGATTTTCTAAGTAGCTCCTACGGTAAAGCGATGATTACCAACTCGTCAATTCAGATATTACTGCGACAATCTCCAACGTCCATCGATCTTATTCAAGAAACGTTTAAACTTTCTGACGAAGAGAAATATCTCTTGCTCGAATCAGATGTCGGAGAAGGCATTTTCTTTGCTGGGCTTAAACACGTTGCGATAAAAGTGATCGCGAGCTACACGGAAGACCAAATTATTACATCCGATCCATCTCAAATTCTTGCTATTAAAAAAGCTAAGCAAGAGCTTGCCACATCTCAAGGTGGGGGTGAGCCTGCACAAGAGTAACGGGAACACACTATGTCAGTGAACATAGAAAGACCTATTCACAAGATCTCTTTTGGGCTCCTCCTTTTTTTATTGCTTGTCGCTGGTTTATTCGACATTATCGGGATGATACCGTTTTTGGGTATAGTAACAGGAATTTTGTTTACACTTACGGTCAAATTGACCCTCTCCATGGCGGGATACCACGCTGGTATTATGCGGATGATTCTTATGTTTCTTGCCCTTCAACTAGCCGAAGCTGTTTTTTCACCCATACCTTCGTGCACACTATATGTAATGAGTTTCTATTTCTTTAATAAGAGACTCTACGCGCTCCAAGAAAAAGTCATCCAGGAAATGGAAGCAGCTAAGCAAACTATTAGTCGAAGAGGTTTTGGGGATACAGCGTAAACCGCGTGTATTGACCACACTCTCTTCTGCTGTGTCATTGAGTCGAGTGTATAATGAATGCACATGCGCCTTTTCTTTTTCACAGGTATCTTCCTAGGATTGTTCTTTGTACCTTTAGCATGGACAAGTGCTCAGGTACTCCCGACACTTGGAAGTGTCGAAATCAACCTCACACCTGAACACCCACAGCCTGGGCAATTGGTGCAGGCAACTATTTCATCTGCAAGTGAAAGTGTGCGAGCAGCGAGTATTGTATGGCTTCTAAACGACCGAGTGGAGCTAGAGGGTCCCGGAGAAGTATCGTTTTCTTTTAGAGCTGGCAAAGCAGGGTCGACCCAAACGGTGGGAGTCCTTATGAGAACTACCAGCGGTCAAGTATTGGCCAATACCCTCACTCTGCAACCTGCTCAAGTAACACTTCTATGGGAGGCTGACACATATACCCCTCCTTTTTATCAAGGAAGGTCCCTCTATTCATCGGGGAGCTTGATTCGCGCTGAGGCGATCGCTGAATTTATCGACTCCTCTGGAAATACATACGACCCCTCAAAACTTATTTATACATGGAGCAAAAACGGAACGGTTATTGGTGGTATTTCTGGAGTTGCGGCAAGTTCTATTGTTACCGAAGGCCCAAAGTTTCTTGGAAACTATATCCTCGCGGTTGAAGTTCAAGCCCCAGATGGTACGCAAGTCGCACTCTCAGCTGCTCGCATTCAAACCACTGAGCCAATTATTAAGTTGTACGAGCGCGACCCTTTGATTGGTGTAATGTACCATACCGCTGTGTCCACTGACCACATATTTTCAGGATCTTCGCAGTTCGAAGTTCACGCGAGTCCATTCTTTATGGCCACCCAACACGCCAATGCTTCTTCACTCAATTATACATGGCAGGTAAATGGAACGAGGGTGTTTGGCGATGGAGATACCCCAGCAGAGTTAACGCTACAACTTTCTGGTCAAGATTCATTACGCACGCGCATTCGTGTTGCGGTCGCACATGTCCAGCACTTGCTCCAAGCAGGAGAAGAAACATTTGCGGTAGGTTTCGAAGGAAGTGCGCGTGAATCCCTATTTGGTTTTTAAAATATGAAACGACGAAGACTTTACATCGGAATATCTATACTTATTACACTCCTTATAGCGGCGTTAGTAGGGTGGGCGCTTTTTGTAGGAAATCAACAACAAGAACTTCAAAAAGATACGGCTGATTTGGGATACTTTGGGGGTTCAACCGATAGCTCTGGAGGTGGGGGTTTGTTTGGAGGTATATTTGGTGGAGATAATGATCCAGAAAACACAACGGTAAGTACGGAGCCACAACCCATACTGCGACAGCTCTACAACTTACCGACCGCAGGATTTATAAAAAAACGCTCTAACGCAATTCGGTTTGTCGATCGAGCAACCGGTCATGTCTTTGAACGTGACCTTCCTGAGGGAGCCACCACGCGCGTTGATCAAACTACTGTTCCTCAAGTATACGAGGCGTATCTTACTGAAGATGGTGATGGTGTCATTCGCCGTTATATCGACAGCGAAGACAATATAACAAGTGTTTACAGCCGTGTAGGAGAAGGAGACAAGAACAGAACGCTGTCTAACGCTAATACTATCCGTGTGATGCCATCAGGAAGTTCAATTCTCTATATAGAAGAGACTGGTGCGGGGAGTGTGCTATCTACTCTCTCACTAGAAGAAGGGAGCGCGCCGAAAAAAGTAACATCTTCAAATCTCCGAGGGTGGGAGGTTGATGCAAAAGATGCCTTTGCTCTTTTAACACAAAAACCTTCGGGAACTCTCCCTGGTTCAAGTTATGTGCTGGATCTCACCACGGGAGCGAAGAAGCTTATATTGCAGCAAGCAACAGGTCTAATGGCTAAAATAAGCCCAGACGGTACGCGTGTCCTATATAGCGATACACAAGAAGGCTCTCTTCCGAAACTTTCTATTCGTAACATAGAGACCAACGCGACCATTCGATTAGACGCTTCGGGTTTTGCTGAGAAATGTGTTTGGTCTCTTGCAGGAGCAAAAATATACTGCGCTCTCCCAAATTCATTCCCGCAAGTTCTGTATCCTGATGCCTGGTATCAGGGAGATGTTCATTTTTCGGATTCTCTCTGGGAAATTGACACGCTCACTGGCGAAATGCGTCAGTTATTCTCTCCAAAAGAGAGTGAGGGTATTTCAATTGATATGGTCAGCTTAAGCACAGATTTAACAGGGCGAGTAATCTTTTTCATAAACAAAACCGATCAAACTCTATGGTCTATTACACTACCAAGTGAAGAAGAAGTATCGGACACTGCAGAAAATGAATCATGATGGGATATACTATTCTTAGTATGAAGGCGCTTTACGCTACAATTTACTCTGCGACAGTGGTATTTTTAGTGGTACTTCCATCTATTGTCGGAGCCCAGGAAAAAACCCTTGTGAGCGACTCGTTAGGCCTTGGTTCGGGGGACTTTTCAGGCTACCTCAATAATCTTTTTGAGCTTGCGCTTCTTGTTGGAGCAGTTCTGGCTGTCATTATGATTGCAACAGCTGGACTGCAATATATGAGTAGCGAGGCAGTGAGCGGAAAAACAGCTGGCAAAGAACGAATCCAACAAGCTCTTATAGGTCTTCTTATGTTGCTTGGAATTTGGCTCTTCTATAATGAAATAAACCCTGACATTTTGAAGCTAGACGTTAATATGGAGCCAACTAGGGTAGAGGAACCATCCCCACAACAATAGCGACCATTTAGATACTACCGTAGGGCGCTAATAAGGTAGAGATTGATTACCATCTACTCATCAGAGTAGCGAATAACCACGCGCCTATCACGCCCTTCGCCGTGCGATTCGGTAACTATATTCGGTTCCTCAGCCAGAGCCGCGTGCACAATCATCCGCTCATATGAACTCATCGGGGTCATTTCAATATTGTATTTGAGCGATCGTGCACGCTCAGCAAGGAGCCTCGCGGTTTGTCGTAGATCTTCAATCTTTTTAGAACGATACCCATTAACATCAATTAGAAAGTGGGGTGATTCTTCACTTTCGAAAGCTCTTTTGGTTATGTGGTTGAGTGCCCGAATAACGTCACCCCGATTACCTATAAGTTTCTGGCCCTCGGTGGTGTGAATTTGAAATACTACTTGATCAGAAGTTTCTTCAATATCTACGGAATCAAAAGATACATCGGCTTTGGTAAGAAGTGTCGTTATGAAATTTTTAATTGTTGTCTGTGTCATGAAGGGAAGGTTGGTCTTCTTTTTTTCGTTTCATCTCTCGGCGAACTAAGAGCTCTTGCCCTATCGCAAATAGGTTGCTTGTAGTCCAGTAAAGTGCAATCGCAGCAGAAATAGTGTACGAAATGACCACCACAATGATAGGCATCACATACCGCATTTGTAAGTGAAAACTGTGTGCTAGATCATCCTTTATTGTTGGATTTTCTCCGCGTGGCTTTGGTTTTGGTAGGGCATAGGAACTATGAACAAACTGGGTCGCACCAGCCAAGAGCGCAAGTATCGCACTTCGTCCTCCCACGTCAAAAAACCCTAAAAAATGCATGTTTACAGCTTCAGGAACAGGGATGAAGGAATACAGGAGATCGAGCCGCACCTCTGGAAGACCTCCTTTAAAAAATACCCAGTAGAGCCCTAGAATGATGGGTATTTGGATGAACACGACGATCAGACTTAAGAAAGGTCGCACGTTATGCTCCTTGTAGAGCGCCATGAGCTTAAGCGTTTGCTCTTGTTTATCGTCCTTATATTCCTCTTTTAGCGCCTCTATCTTCGGATTGAGCTCTTTCATATGCGCTTGCATATGAGCGACCTTATGAGCAAGGGGAAAGAGGATTAGTTTTACTAAAATTGTGAGGATAATCACCGCAAACCCTACGTCAGCAAGCGGAACGATATCTATTAAGAAAATGAGCCCGTTGTAGAGAGGATTGAATATTACTAGGTTGAACGCCTCACTTAGCATTGCAGCATAGTAGCGTAGAGTGGTAGGTAAGTAAACAAATTCCTTTATTTATACAAGGAATCCTGCTACTTCTTTACGAATATCTTGCAGAGAAAGGCTTAGGGCACCCTTTTTTGCATAAAGTACGAGCAGTGAGCCCTTAGGACACTTAGTTACCTGAAGAGCCTCTCGGATCCTACGTCGTAGTTTATTACGTCCAACCGCAGTGGTACTTACTTTCTTTGAAATAACAATGGCCACCTTGGTAGTTGATTTTGATGGAGCTATGCGAACTGAGAAATTCTCCGAATGCCGAGTCAGCCCTTTAGAAAGTGCTTCTCGTATATGGGAACTCGTTGCTCGGTGTTTTTTATTGAGCATACGGACTGGCCTTGAAGGGGCTTATTTACTGCGCACTAGACTTTTTTTGTCACCGCAAGCTTTGCTCGCCCACGACGACGACGCGCCTGAAGAAGACGGCGTCCGGCAACAGTAGCGGCACGCGCCAAGAATCCATGCTTGCGCTGGCGCTTCTTCTTCTTAGGTTGGTATGTACGCTTTGTAGACATAGTCACCTATAGTACGTATAAAAAGCGGAAAAGCAATAGTTTGTGGTTGCGTCTTTTCTGCCCACGGTATATACAGGACCCTGTATATATACCATGGTCGTTTTTGGTTAATCAAAAAGTCTACTAACTCAGCACCCCTCACATTTTTTATATTTGTTTTGAAGTGTGGAGGTAGGGAGCTTTGATATTGTTGTCCACAGGTTACCCACATACGTTTCTGTTTTTTGTACGTTTCCGCTCTGATGAAAACTTGTATATACTTCTTGGACTTTTGTTATGTATGTTGAGTGATCAAGAACTATGGCAAAATACGCTTGTCCACATTGAGATGAACATCTCAGAAGCTAGTTTTCGTACGTGGTTTAAAGACACAATCATAATCAAACAAGACGCTGGTGTTGTTTATACTGGTGTTCCTAATAAAATAGTAAAGGATTGGCTTCAAGAGAAGCATCACCGTTTTATCTTA
>Ga0066639_10004862_pt1 | contig 11390 bp, 8 predicted proteins | sample CryGeyCG2114_010_2_FD_59504 | JGI IMG/M metagenome (GOLD analysis project Ga0066639, IMG submission 59504) | Groundwater microbial communities from aquifer - Crystal Geyser CG10_big_fil_rev_8/21/14_0.10 | ecosystem: Environmental > Aquatic > Deep subsurface > Groundwater | place: USA: Utah... | reverse complement strand
GCGCTTATATGGTAAATATTGAATTAGGCGTAGCAACCACAATTGCAGTTATATTTCATGAGATACCGCAAGAAATTGGAGATTTTGGAGTTCTAATCCATTCTGGATTTAAATACGCAAAAGCTTTATTCTATAATTTTTTGTCTGCCCTGACTGCCGTCGTGGGTGCAATAATTACATTACTTATAGGTCCGCAAATTGAAAATTTTACCTCCTACATTTTACCTATTGCAGCTGGTGGATTCATTTATATTGCTACTGCGGATCTAATTCCCGAATTAAAAAAAGATGTTGGACCTGCAAAATCTTTATTACAGCTAATCACTATTTTGATTGGCATAGGAATCATGTTCGCTCTCAAATTTTTTGGATAAGAGCCAAATAATTTTAACTTTACAAACTTTTTAACTTTTAACTAATTTTGCCTTTTTCCAACTTTCTATATATCTTTGAAAAGTCTCCTCTTTTGTGGGGAGTTTTTTTATTGCTTCTTGCGCTCCTTTTCCTATCTTGACACTAAAATCCTCATCTATTATCAATCTAATCATAGCGTCTTCCAACGCCTTTTGATCTCCGACCGGTATTATCAAGCCTGACTCTTCATTTTTTATCACTTCCCCAGCACAACCTACATCTGTCATGATGATTGGCAAGCCAAAACTAGAAGCTTCTACGACAACCAACCCCCAACCTTCACTGTTTGAAGTAAGTAAAAATGCATCAGCTTTTTTATAAAGATAACCCAAGTCGTCCTGCCAGCCTAAAAATCGTATGAACGCATGATTATGTGTTCCCACTTCTAGTTTTTTTCTTAACGGTCCATCACCCACAATCCAAAGCTCTATATTTGAATATTTTTTTACAACTTCGCTAATGGCTCTGATTTGCATCTCTATGTTTTTAACTTTAACTAACCTGCCAACTGTCAAAAAAACAAATTTATTATTTTCTCCCTTAAGCCCTAATTCCTGATTTCTAATTCTTGTATCACTGTATATTGGTGCAACTGTAATTTTTTTTTCCTCAACTCCAAATTCTTCAATCAATTTTTTCTTTAGTCTTTCGCTTACTACTCGAATTGCATCTGTATTTTTGATCACTTTTTTGACGATTAATTTCCGCAGACCTGAATATTTTTCAAAGCCATGAATCTGTATCTCTAAACCTATTTTAAATTTTCGCGCTAACTTCAAGCCTATCCAACCAAAATAATACTGATCCTGAACCGTAATCACATCATACTTATCTTTTGATATTAAATTTTTTGCCTGAGAATAACAATTTAACAGTTTAACAATTTTATTTCCGCCCCCAACAGAATATACATCGGTCTTTTCTGATAAATTTATTTTTTCTTTTTTTCCAGCAGGCACAATCACGCTATATTTTTCAACCAAATTTCCATATTCTCGAACGCGTAAAGCTACGGTTGAACTTTTTTCTAAAATATTTTTATCTAGACTAATGTTTAATATTTTCATATTATTAATTTGTCACAAATTTTTTGGCTATTTTAAATTCAATCGGCCACTTAAAAAATTTCAACTTCCAGCGCAATTTACACAAAAGCACAAAACCAAGCTTTAAAAATCTCTGTGCTTTGATGGAAGAACCCATGGCACTTTCTATAGAGTGTGCACCAAATCTGACATAGGCTTCCATGGATTCTACAAAATCCTTGTCTTTTACCCAAGGAAAATTCTGTACAGTCAAATAGTTTAACTCATTTTCTACTAAATGCGCCCATTCATCTAAATTTTTTGGCGCCTGCCAGCCCGCCTCTATGCATTCTTGATAAAGCTCTGATCCAGGATAAGGTCGGAAAGCCTGAGGCCCGAGAATCTGTATTTTCGGACTCAAGTGTACTAGTTTGTCTATCAATCTCAATGTCTCCATCATGTCGCTCTTGGTCTCGCCAGGCAGGCCAATCATGAAAGAATACTGAGGAACAATACCATGTTTCAAACTCATTTTGGCTGAACGAATTACATCCTCTGGCTCTATCCCCTTCTTTATTTTTTTGAGAATTCTTGGACAGCCGGATTCAGCTCCAAATGACAAGAGATAACATCCTGACTTTTTTAGTTTTGTCAAAAATTCATCATCTATCATTCCGTTTCTCAAATAATTAGCTCTTACCGTAGTTTCCCATGGTCTAGATAATCCTTCTCTAATCATCCTATCAATTATCTCTTTTGCTCGATTAATATTTACAAAAAAATTTTCATCCCAAAATCGCAATTTTTTATCTTTGAAATATTCTTTTTTATTTATCGTCTTCAAATCATTGATAACCTGGTCAGCCATACGCATACGCCAACGATTTTTAAGAATGGCATTTATGCAGAAAGTACACTGATGCGGACATCCGCGTGATGTAAGTGATGGGATTAACTCTAAATTTTCCAGTATTTCCCTAGGTACTAAATCCCAATTAAACAAAGGCATTTGAGTTGGATCTACTAGCTCTCTTGGCGGATTTACTTTTATGCCTTGAGAATTTTTGTACGCTATTCCTTTTATCTCACGCCATGGCTTTCCCTGAACTAACTCCAGCATCACTTCTTCGCCCTCCCCAAAACATACTAGGTCTACTAAATCATGAACTGCGGTTTCCTTGGTAAAAAACGAAGGATGAGCCCCGCCCCAAACAATCTTGCACTTTGGATTTATATTTCGAATCAACTTGCAAATTTTGAAAGCATTGGATATCTGAGTTGTCATGACAGATATGCCCGCCATATCACAATCTTGAATTGTCTTTTCTAATAGTCCTAAATAATTTTTTTGTCTGACTCCATCTATTATATTAACACCCACCCCCTTGCTATCCAAAAAAGAAGCAATACTCAAAAGCCCAACCGAAACTGAACTATCATAATTTTCCTTGGCAATGTTGAATGGCGGATTTATCAAAAGTACTTTAGACATATTTATTCAAAATATTTATAGTTTCATTGACTGTATTTTCCCATTTAAATTTTTCTAGCTTCTTTTTTGAATTTTGAATAAATTTATTCTGCAATTCCATATCTATAAAAATTGCCTCACAAGCTTTCAATAATTGATCTTCGTTGTTGTATTCAACAAGGAATCCATTTTCTCCATTTTCTACAACCTCTGGATTTCCTCCAATATTTGTGGTCACAATCGGTGTCCCCGCCTTCATAACCTCCAAAAGAGTATGGGAAAGACCTTCATAGTTTGTATTCAAAACAAAAACATCAGCTGATTTATAATAATTCAACATTTCCTTGTGCTCAATTTTTCCCAAAAAACAAACATCGTCCTCCACACTTAATTTTCTAGCTAAATTTATTAAATCATTTTTTTCTTCGCCTTCTCCCAAAATTAAAAAATTAACATTTCCAAATTTTTCTTTCAATTTTGGAATAATTCTTATTATGCCATCAATCCCCTTCCATGGAGTAAGCCGGCAAGCAGTCATGATAACTTTTGAGTTTTGGCCATATTTGGTTTTTATTTCTCTAACTTTCTCTTCGCTAACACTTTCTTTTATAAAATCAATGGAGTTATATATAGTTTTTATTTTTTCTTCTTGAACTCCGATCTTTATGGCCAAATCTTTCATAAAATCGCTAACTGCTATCACCATATCTGCGTTTTTCATAATTTTGTCTCGCCTGTCTTTCAATCTCTCAATTTCTTCATTATATTTTTTGAATTGAAAATCTACTATATAATCATCTATCAATCCTTGGGCAGTAGCGACTTCCCAAGCGCTATCTCCAGCAAAACGAAGAACATATTTTTTTCCTAAATATTTTTTCATCAAGTAGGTAAAATAACCCACGCTATAAGTATCAGTTGTATATACAACATCAGCCCAATCTGATAGCTTGTACATATTATATAAGAAAAATATATTTTTATATTTTTTATTTTTATTAATTCTAAAAACTTCAAACTCCTTGTCGCTTTTTTGATCATTATCAGCATAAGTCAAAATTTTCACTTGAAAACCATTCTTGATTAAATCACGAGCCAGAGCTTCAAGCATAGTGGCTGGCCCTCCAATATCTGGAGGAAAAATACCAGTTGCTAGCAATATATTTTTTATCTTTTTGTTTTCTTTTTTTCTAACTCTTTTAAATATCACGAATTTATAAATAATAAAACTTCCGATAGCAATTGAGGCGCTCATAATAATCTGAGCCAAAATATACATAACACTAAACAAATCAACCAATAAAAACATTCCCATCGTATTTATCCATAAATTTATCAAACCTATCACAAAATATTGCGCCATCTGCTTGTATATTCCCTGCTTACTCACATCTCTGAAAGTCCAAAATTTTTGCAAGAAAAAGCTCACGAAAAAAGCGATTATAAAAGCCAAAACAGCAGAAAACAAATACCAAACATTCAATGTGCCTGTAAAAAAATAGAGTAAAGCCAAGTCAGTGGAAAAAGCGATTCCACCTGAAATTCCGTATTTTACTAATTGTTTTTGTTTGTAAATTTGTTTAGTTAAAAAACTTACCATACTTATAGCTTATTAAATATATTTTTCATGTCTTGAGAAATTTTTACCCAATCATGTTTTTCTTCTACTAACTTTTTCCCATTTTCAATTATTTTTTTTCTCAACTCATCATTATTTAGCAGTAGCTCAACCTTTTCCGCAATGCTTTTAGGATTGCTGACCTCGCAGAATAAACCCGTCTCTCCATCTTCTAAAAAATCTGGGATACCACCAACCTCGGTGCCAATTACTGGCACACCCGCCACCATAGCCTCCAAAAACGAATTGCCAAGCCCTTCTGACAAAGATGGGCGAATAAAAATATCAGAAATATGCAAATACTTTGGCAAATCTTTATGGTCAACTTGTCCAACAAAGATTACTCTATCATAAACTTTTTTTTCTTTTGCTAAAAATTTTAAATTATCTAATTCTTCTCCTAAACCAAGAACTAAAAATTTAAAATTATCCGGCAAGTACTCAAGTGATTTAATTACATCACTAATTGCGTTTTTTTTAACTAAACGAGAAGTGGTTATTAAAATTTTATCTTCTTCTTTTAGTGTTGGAATTTGTGCCTTGGAATTTGTGCCTTGGAATTTATTGATGTCAACTGCATTTGGCACAACCTCAACAGGACACTCTGCTCCTTGCTCTTTTGCCCAACTGGCTAAAAAATTACTGATGCATTGAATATGATCAGCGCTTTTAAATATATTTCTAAATTTATTTTTTAGAAAACCAACTCGCCTTCTGATATATTCTGGGTTATCACCTTCTTGCAGGGTGAGCAGAAAAGGAATTTGTTTATTTTTATTTTTAAAACTCAAGGCCGCAAATCCACCATAGCTTGCCATGATGGACCAAATTGAATCATATTTATTTTTCTTGTGAATTTTTTGGGCTAATTTCTGACCAAAAAATGCAAGATAATATTTATCAAAAATCGGCCAGCCAATACCAACACGATAAACATTTACATTTCCTATTTTTTCTTCTTTAGGTAACTTTCTGTCAATTCTGGCAGTGATCATGCCAAACACAAAATCATTACCCAATCTATCTGTAATTTCTTTCACAGCCACCTCGGCTCCACCCACAAATGGAAAATATGCAGTTGAAAATATAAGAATTTTTTTCATAAATCTAAAGTCTTAAATCTAAAATTATCAGATTCCCATTTCCTTTTTGTATATTGGCATCCATTCTGGCAAATCCATAACCGGCTCCCAATCCAACAATTTTTTTGCTAAATCATTGCTGCATAAATTGCGCTTCGGCTCAATTCGCGCAGAAATATTGGTAGTAGAACCGCCGATCATTTCGGCAATCTGGTTTACATCATATTCTGTGCTTTGACCAGTATTGATTCCTCGACCGTCATCTACATCACTTTCTGCCGCCAAAATATTAGCCCTTACAATATCTTTGACATAAGTATAGGTACGCAGATTCGTGCCGTCGCCAGCGATTGTCATCGGCTGACCATTTTTCCTTTGCTGGCCAAAGATGCTGATTACTGAGGCATAGGCGCCGTCGGTCGCCATCCGTGATCCATAAACGTTAAAATATCTTAAACAAACCGTTGGTAATTTGTAAACATAGCTAAATACTCGGCAATACTGCTCGCCGATGTATTTTTGCAACCCATAGGGACTGATGGGGTCTCCTGGCAAATCTTCAGTCAAAGGCATTTTTTTTTGATCGCCGTAAATTGAAGATGATGAGGCGTAAATTACTTTTTTGACTTTGGCATCGCAAGCCGACACCAAAACATTAAGGAGACTATTGACGTTATTATTGTTATATTTTATCGGATCCTCAATTGACGGCTGAACTCGCGCTAACGCCGCTTCATGGAACACAAAATCAACATTTATAAAAACAGGCTTTATATCGTCCAAATTACACAAATCAAGCTCCCTGAAATCCGCTTTTGGGTTGATGTTTTCTTTCTTCCCAGTTGATAAATTATCAATGATAATTACTTCGTCGCCACGATTTATTAATTTATCAACCAAATTGGAACCTATAAACCCAGCCCCTCCTGTCACTAAGCATTTTGCCATAATTTTTATATTCTTAATTCTTAAATCCTAAATTTTAATTCTTTTTAATAATATCATCACCGTAAACTCCTTTCAGTAAGTCCAAATCTTTTCCAGAGGAAACTAGCAAGTCTATATTTTTTTCTATCAAACTATCCCAGACCTTATTCCCCTTTTCATCATTAACTTTTTCTTTGTACAAATCTACAAAAGCTTGAAAATCTTTGATAAAGCAATGACCACCAGCTCCTCGCCCAGAATCATGAACCGGATTCAAGTGGGTTTTTCCTATTCTCGGGTCAGCTGCAACCGCGTCCTTGATTACTCCCCAGTCACAACCGCTAGCTTTCACAATATCATAAAATAAATTTGCAAAAATCACTTTGAAAAACAAAAAACAGTTTCCCCCATATTTTACAAATTCAGCTTCACGCGACGAGCAAATCAACCGGAAAGGAGCTCTTGGCAAAACCTCCATTACTTCTTCAGCTCGTTTTTTCAACTCCTCTGACATTTCTGTAATGCCAATAATATTTCTATCGGGATTTTCAGCATTATATTTGGCAGTTGCTTCAACCAAAAATTCTGGGGAATGCACTACGTAAATATCTGGATTTTCTTTCTGGATTAATTCGGTAGTACCTGGAAGTATAGTTGATTTGATGACTGCTATCTTTCCTTTGCCTACTTTTTCTATTACTTTCTTCAAAATACTGCTGTCAAATCCATCTTTGGTAGTCGGCGTTGGCACAGCAATAAATACAATATCACATTCTTTTATCTTGTCTCCATTTTTAACATGAGGCTCCTCCATGGCATATCTCACAACCTTAAAGCCTCTTTGCTCAAAATCATCAGCATAATGTTTGCCAATCCAGCCTTGACCTATGAAGCCAATCAATCTATTATACATAATTACCTATTAACAAAAAACTAAGCTTATTTAAACTTAGCCAAATATTGATTAATTGCTATTTATATTATATTATTAATTATAACAAAAAACACCTAAAAAAATCAAATGGAAAGAAAGAAAAAAATTCTATATCTTATTACCCAGTCAGAACTTGGCGGAGCTCAAACTTATGTGCTTGATTTAGCTTTGAGTCTAAAAAATGATTTTGATATTTCTATAGGCTTTGGGGAACAAGGAGACAAAGGAGGATTGGCAAAAAAATTAAAAGAAAACGAAATAAATTACTATCCCCTTCCTCATCTCAAAAGAAATATTTCACCATGGCACGATTTTTTGGCCATTTTTTCTATTATCGGATTAATCAAAAAGGTAAAGCCAGATATAGTCCATCTCAATAGCTCCAAAATTTCTATTTTAGGTTCTCTTGCCGGAATTATCTCTAAATCTAAAATCATAAATCATAAATCTAAAATTATATATACTGTTCATGGCTGGATTTTTAATGAACCTTTATCTGGCTCCAAAAAATCTTTTTATTTACACGCGGAAAAATTTACAGCTAAGTTTAAAAATAAAATCATCTGTGTCTCTAAATTTGACTATGACACGGCTCTTAAAAACAAAATTGCTCCCAAAGAAAAACTTGTCACAATCCATAACGGCATTAAACCTATAAATCTACTTTCCCGAGAAGAGGCCCGAAAAAAACTAGGGATTGATAATTCAGATATTATAATAGGAAGTGTGGCCTACCTCTACAAGACTAAAGGATTTGAATATTTGATTCAAGCTACAAAAATACTTGATGATACTGGTATAAATGCAAAAACTATAATAATCGGTGAAGGCAAAGAAAGAGAAGAGCTAGAAAATTGGATAAACCAACTGAATTTAAAAAACAAAATAATTTTAACGGGAAAAATTGATAACGCGTCTGAACTCCTGAAAGCTTTTGATGTTTATGTTTCTTCTTCAGTAAAAGAAGGCCTTTCCTATACTATCATAGAAGCTATGACGACTGGCTTGCCAATCGTGGCTACTTGTATTGGCGGAAGTCCAGAACTTATAAGCGACAACGAGGAAGGATTGTTGGTTGATCCGGCAAATCCGGAAAAATTAGCTCAAGCTATCACCAAGCTAATTAACAATTCTGAACTAAGTAATAGACTTGGACAAAATGCAAAAGAAAAAGCCGAGAAAGAATTCACTCTTGAAAAAATGATTGCAAAAACCAAAGAGTTTTATAAATAATATTTTATAAAATAAAAAATAGCTTAAATCAGCTATTTTTTATTTATTTTATTTTATTCAAGTCCCTTAATAAAATCTTCAACTGAAGCCTCTAGGCTTGGGTCTATCTCAGCTGCTTTTTGAGCGGCTTTTTCAGCCTCACTTATATCCCCTTGTTCAGCATAAAGCTTGGCTAAATTTACCCAAGTATCTGCGTTACCTCCCCAAAGCAAATTATTTAATTCTGACTCCAACTCACTTAAACGTTTATATAAATTTATCAATCTTTCCTTGTCATCCTTTTCAGTATAATAAACTATCAAATCTTTAACAAAATCTATTGGGCCAAGCAAATCCTTACCTCCCCTGTCTATGCATTCATCCATTTTTTCATAAGCCTTTTCTTCATCTCCGTAAAAAAAATAATATTTTGATAAGTTGCAAACGCTGTCATAATAATTTTCATTTAAACTAATCGCATATTCTAGCGTTTTTATGGCTTTGTCTTTTTCGCCTCTAGTAGAATAAATTTGCGCTTTTGTGTAGTAAATTCTGATTCTTCCCGGACTGGCTTCAATGGCTTTGTCTATAGCTTCTAGTGCTTGGTCTGAATAAAAATAAAATTTATTTTGATTCATTCTAGAAGCAATATCCAAAATCTGCGCTAATTGCATTTGCATCAAACTATCATTTGGATTGTATTCTAAATTCCTTTCTGCCAAATCTACGGCATAATCAACCGCTTCTACTGCTTTTTCTGGTTCAAGAGCGCTGAGAACCCCTGGGTTGCTTATAATCGCTCTTATATAGCTGTCTCTGCTGTCTCGGTCCAAAATAGTATCATAGTCCAAGGCCTTTTTATATTCTTCAAACCCCTCTAGAAGCATTCCTCTGGAAAAATAAACTTGACCCTGAATAGACCCCTTGAGCATAAATATGACATTCAAATTAAACTGCCAAACAATAATCAAAGAGAATATTCCTGCCACGGCCAAAGCAAAAATTTCCTTATTATCCAATCCTTTATTCTCAATCTCCAAAATATCTCCCTGAGCCTCTTGAACTAAATAATAAATAAATCCCAAAATCATCATAAGGGCAATATAAGTAATCAAAGAATCAAAAACTGCCAAATTCTGCACAAAATAGGCCGAAATCAAACCTATTAACAAAACTAATTGATTCACTGTAATTTTTTCTTTTCTGTATCCCTGATATAAATAATAAAACGCAGCCACAAAAATAGATAAATAAGTAAAAAGCCCCACGATGCCCGAGGTAGACATGATGTCGATTACATTATTGTGAGCTCGGTCAAAATATGTTTCTGTTCTGGTGTAGTCATAAAAATTAGGACTAAAATATTTATCAAAAATTATGGCATAATTGCCATGGCCAGTACCAAGAATTGGATGGTTGGGAAAATCTTTCAAAGCTGCCCGCCAACTTATAAGACGAGTTTGAAAAGTATTTTTTTCTAAAGAAATATCTTTAAATATCCTCAAAACAGAATTCTGGCTTACAAAATTTGAATTTTTATTAGCAAACAAAAGCCCTGTTAAAACTATAATCAAAATAAATAAACCCAGAGAGACTTGTTTAATTCTCTTATTTTTTGAAAATATTATATACAAAAACAAAACCACAAAAATACTAAATCCTAGTCCAACAATAGCGCCTGAAGTATCAGCTTTTTTGAATTCCAATAACATAAATATTATAGGCAATACATATAACCAACGAAATACTTTGCTTTTTTCTTCAACTAATAAAAGCAGGGCAAAATAAATATTGAAAATTAAATACCCGCTCACATAAGCAGTATTGCCAATTGTGCTATAGTGCGTTCCTACCAATCCAACAATACTAACAATTACCGCAAATAAAACAGAAATCAGAAATAATATCTGCCAGTCTTTCCAGCTTTTCATTACTGTAATTATAATAAAATACAAAACCAAAAAATGCAGTAGATGGAATACCCCAAGCATTCTTTCTACGTCTCCCCAAAAACTCAAATTGAAATCAACGCCAAAAATAGAGGAAACAAAAAGAGCAAAAAAGAAAGCCACCAATCCATATGATATCCATGATTTTTTGGGCCTATACTCTGGATATTTGACTATAAAAGCAATCCAAAAAACTAGGAGTATTTCAATTAAAATATTAAAAGAAATTTGTTTTGATGTTATATATGGAAAGAGAAAATCCTTGAATACCAAAAAGACGGATAGCAGTGATAAAAAGACGCCTATCTTTAATATCCATAAATAAGTTTGTTTAGCCATAGTTTTGATATACAAAAACACACGATCCTTCGGATCTCAAAACACAAAAACACTTTTTATTTTCTACTGCTATTTTCAAGATCAATTAATTCTTTCCAGAGCATTTTCCTTATTTCTTCCGCTAATTTAAGCCCCATCACATAGTCATCTTGTGTTATGAATTTTTGTTTATTTGAAAAATATAATAAATATTTTGATTCCTTGAATGATCTAAAGGATATTTCCAAAAAATTTAACTGTACTAAGGGTTTTTTCTGGCATAACCTTCTATATAATTTAACACTATAGAAAGAGTGGATCTTCGCCATTGTGAAACACTAGAATATATCTCTTCTTTGGGGGAATTACGAGTAACATCATAAACAAAATTTACATACTCATCCATCAATATCCTTGACTTCTTTTGAAATTCTGTCATA
>Ga0066639_10004858_pt1 | contig 11392 bp, 14 predicted proteins | sample CryGeyCG2114_010_2_FD_59504 | JGI IMG/M metagenome (GOLD analysis project Ga0066639, IMG submission 59504) | Groundwater microbial communities from aquifer - Crystal Geyser CG10_big_fil_rev_8/21/14_0.10 | ecosystem: Environmental > Aquatic > Deep subsurface > Groundwater | place: USA: Utah... | reverse complement strand
GCCTCCTTTTTTTAATAGAGCCAAGAAAGATTCCTTTAGCAAAAGTGCCGGAGCAATGCACAGCTGTTTTTCTTTGCCGCCAGCTTCAGCCTTATTCCAGTTGCCTGGAGCATGGCAGCTTAAGCTGGGAGTGCCTGCTTTGCTTTGGTGCTTTGTAGTAAATACAAATAAATCTGCTTTAATAGCCTGGTCAATATCCTCATTGTCTATTGAACACTTTTCAACTTCATGCAGGCTGACATAATCCGGCAAATCACTCTTTTTTAGCTCTTCCATTATGTTCATGCCAGCAGGGTCTGCTTTTGATGCTATGACTGCTATTTTCATAGAGGCAAAGAGAACATCAGCCCATATTTAATATTTGCCATTAAATATCTCAAGAATAATCTGCAATGTAATCATCAATCCCTGCAATGTAGTCATCAGCTGCTTTTTTAATGCGGTTTTTTCTTGCTCTTTCACTGCCTGTGAAGGTACCAACTGCAGTGTCTAAGCAGTAGGATGCGACAGGCAAACCTACAACTAACCCTAAAGCGCCAACAAATGCTCCTGAGGCACTAGCCATGTAGAAATATGCACTGCTGTCAGACAAAGATTTTGCAAGCTTGCCGCATAGACCTGCGCCGATACCTGCACCTAACCATGCTACACATGCTGCACCCAGTGACACTCCATGAAGGCCCATGTACAAACTGAAAAACTTGAGGGCAAGCTGGTTCATTGTTGCAGACTCATATTCAAAGTCCAGCCTTTCTAAATAGTCATAATCTGGAAAAATATCCTCTATTTTGTTTGCGCCTGTGTGCAGCATTGCCTGAGTAATGTCACAGCATCCCTTGCGAACAAATTTGTGGTAATCTCTTGCTAAATGAATCCTTTTTTTACAGTCCTGTGGCTCGTGTCGATTTCTGATTTTTGCCAGCTGCCCTGCAACCCTTGCAGTCAGCTCATCACAGGGCATAGGATTTTTATTGTCAAAACCAGTTTCATACCATAATTGCTGTGGTGATAGAAGCTTGAAATTAGTTGTTTCTGCCATGACACCTGTTAAGTGGATAGTATTTATTAAAATTACCTTTATTTTTTCAATCAAATACAAATATTTATATATTGTAAATTGTATACTATTAACAATATGGACAAAATTAACTGGAAACTCCTGTTAGAGCTTGATAAGAATCCCCGGGCTTCTTTTAACAAGCTGGGAAAATCAGCAAGAGTAAGCAAGGAGGTTGCGCAATACAGGTTTAAGCAGCTTGTAAAAAAGAAAATTCTTACGGGTTTCTATGCATTTATCAGCATATCCAAATTAGGATTCCTTACAAACAAGATACTTATAAAATACAAGAGCGTGACAACAGATGTGCAAAAGCAGATTGTTGAATTTGTTCTGAAACATAAATCAGTTGCATGGGCTGGGAGCTGCGAGGGTGCGTGGGATTTAATTATCACAACAATTGCAGACTCAACAAAAGAGTTTACAGAGTTTTATACAGATTTCTTTGGAAAATTCGGCAAATACTTCAAGCAAAAAGAGATTCTTTTCCCTATAGATGATTATATCCTGAATGATAAGTATCTCTCTGGGGGAGAGATGCTCTATAAAAAAAGACTTGATTTTCATGAGCCACTATCTCATATGGATGATATAGACTTGGAGATTATCAGGCAAATCTCTTTGAATTCAAGAGCAACATTCACAGAGATTGGGAAGAAAGTAAAGCTAAGCTATTGGGCTGTTGCCCAAAGATACAAAAAACTGATTGATGGCGGGATGGTTATTGCCTTAAAGCCCAGAATAGACTTCAGAAAGCTTGGTTTTGCGTATTACCATATCCTGATTGAGCTCAGCAATGAGAAGAGGAGAAAAGACCTCATCATGTATTATACGCAGCAAAAAGACTGTGTTATGATAATGAGCCACTGCGGCTACTATTCACTGCATCTTGAGTTTGTTATGAAGCCTGAAGATATAAAAAGTGTTATTGTTGACTTGAGGGAAAGATTCGGGGAGGATATTATGAGCTATGAGCCACTTCTGATTCTTGAAGAGTATGTCATGAACCTTGTTAGGTAGGGCTTAGTTTACAACAAAGACCAATACTTTTTTCTGAATATATCTTTTCAGAAAAGGAATTACTGCTCCATTCCCGCTTTTCTTGACTGTGAGAGGGTTGCCTTTTGAATCTGCTGTAAACATCCCAACAGCATTGTCTATACGAATCTTGCTGCTCATTAAAACATTTATGTTGTAGCTTTTTTCTTTCTTTGCCATATCTTTACCTCATCTTAATTTGAAGTCTATATCTGCTGTAATCTCACAGACAATTGTTTCTTGTACAAGCTTGACTTTGAGTTCTTCAATGCAGCTATGCAAATCCTGCAAGACCAACTGCAATACAACAATGACTGCCAATATTGATTCCTCAACTTCACCTTGGTAAAATCCTTTGCATTTTGTCAGGGTAAAGTTCTTCCAATATTTTGAGAGTATTCTTTCAATATTCCTCTCATATTCTGGAGTGATTTTTTTTATGGTATTATCTGCACCAATGTACAGCTGAATTTTTGTTGGCATTTTGTCACCTCAATTTTATTTCCCGCATTCAGCTGTCTATACTAAGTATAGACAGTAACTATATAAACCTTTTGTTTTTACAGTTTTTTAGCAGGGGCATTGTTTGTTGTGTTTTTGTTTATTATATAGATTCATATCAGAAATACACAGATTTTTCATCAATACTGCAAGAACCCTGCTCTAATCTGAAGATTCTTCTATTTTTCTGTTAAATCATAGAAACTTTTTAGCATTACCGAAATGCTTAAATACTACTACATACTATTACGTATCATTACATACTAAGTAATACTATGAAAGAGAGAATAACAGTAACAATCGATAAGGAGCTTCTGAAATGGATAGATGCAAAAGTGCAGGAGAAGATATTTGCTAACAGGAGCCATGGATTTGAGTTTTTGATTGCACAGGAAAAAAGAGGAGCAAAAAAGAGGTGAATAATATAAAAAAGGTGGTTAGATGTACAAGGTAAGAGAAATTGTCGGGGGATTAGACCATGATGAGCTGGTCAAGCTAAAAAAAGACCTGGATAAAGGTGCAGTGCATTTCAAGAAGCTTATTGAGTTCCAGATAGAGCAGAATGAGAAAATGCATGAGAGTTACTGCAGCACCTGCCAGAGCAGGATAGACCCTTACAGCACAACGAACTTTACATTGATATTTGGGCCAGATGACTTCAAGAAGAAGGCAACATTCTGCGCGCAGGACTGCTTAGAATTCTTCCTACAGAAAATTAAGAGGATAAAAGAAGCAAGCACATGATACTTCCAATAGTGATTTTGATTTTTGGATTAATTGGGGTTTGGATAGGTGCATACATGGCAGTTCAGGCGTCCCAGAACATAGGCAAAAGCCTCAATCTTACAGATGCATTTATTGGGCTTACCATACTTTCAATTGGCACTTCATTACCGGAAATATTTACGCATATAATCTCCAGCATAGACATTCTTCACGGCATTGATGCTTCTGGAATAGCTGTTGGAACAAATGTTGGCTCAAACATAATACAGATAACACTTATAGCAGGGCTTATTGGGCTGTTTGCAACAGTAAAGTCAGAAAAAAACATCTTAAAGTTTGATTATCCAATAATGCTTGGAGCTATAGCACTGTTGTGGATTTTTGGGCTTGATGGCAGAATAAGCAGGATAGAAGGTGCATTAATGGCTGCAGCTTATGTAGTCTTCATTGTAATTCTTGCATCAAAAGAGAAGATGCAAAGAAAGAACAGCTACAAGGCTAATTACTTTCTTGAATCAAGTGTATTGGTAGTGGGCTTTGCTGTGTTGATTTACTGTGCATCTCTTGTGGTGAATAATGCGATATTTATCTCAGAAACATTTGGGATATTGAAATCTTTTGTCGGAGCAATGATTATAGGCGTATGCACAGCACTGCCTGAGCTGACAACCTCTGTAGTTGCAATTATCAAAGGAAGCAGAGGAATGTCACTGGGGACATTGATAGGAAGCAATATCACAAATCCTATGTTTGCATTGGGCATTGGCGCAGCAATAAGCGGATATAAAGTGGATTCTATCCTGCAATGGTTTGACATACCATTCTGGTTTATAACATCATTTATAATCATGGGCTTCTTCAGGAAAGACATGAGGCTCTCAAAAAGAGAGGCGCTAATAATGATAGGATTCTATGCAGTTTATGCATTTATCAGAATAATGTGGTTTAGGTGATACATTTATATAGAATCTGATACTTTCTGGTGTTATGCAAAAAGAATATATTGCTGAACTGGTTGAATGGATTAAGAAGAAAAATCCAACAAAGGACAATCTTGCGAAGCACAAGATACAGCTGTGCACCAGGTACAAGATGAAGAAGATACCAACAGACATAGAGATATTCCTGAATGTTCCGGAAAAAGAGCTTAAGAAAGTAAAGAAGGCTCTGCTCTCAAAGCCTACAAGGACAATAAGCGGAGTTGCAGCAGCAGCGATAATGACAAAGCCCCGCGCCTGCCCTCATGGAAAGTGCATAACCTGCCCAGGAGGGCCTGGAAGCGAGTTTGGAGATGTGCCGCAAAGCTACACTGGCAAAGAGCCAGCTACCAGAAGGGCTATCCGGAATAAGTACAGTGCTTATCTGCAGATAATGAACAGGCTGGAGCAGTATGTAGTGCAGGGGCACTTCCCTGACAAAGTTGAATTAATCGTGATGGGAGGCACTTTCCCGAGCTATCCAAAAAGATATCAGGATAATTTTGTTGCAGAAGCCTATAAGGCAATGAATGATTTTTCCAGGTTGTTTTTCAAAAAAGGAGAGTTTGACATTAACAGGTTTAAGAAATATTTTGAGTTGCCTGGAGATATTTTTAGTGATGTCAGAGTTAGAAGTGTTCAAAGGAGATTGTTGAAGGAAAAAGATAAGCAAGAGACAAATTTGGAGTTAGAGCAAAAGAAAAACGAAAAAGCTGCAATAAGATGCGTTGCATTATGCATTGAGACCAGGCCTGATTATGCAAGGCTAAAGCACGCTAATCAAATGCTTTGTTTAGGAGCAACAAGGGTTGAGCTGGGAGTGCAGACAACTAATGATGCAGTGCTGAGGAAGATTGAAAGAGGACATACCGTTGAGGAATCAATCAAGTCCACTGAAATCCTGAAGGACCTGGGATTCAAGGTGAGCTATCATCTAATGCCCGGCTTGCCAGGGGCAGAAAATGAGCTGGAAGAGCTAAAAACAATATTCAGAGACAAAAGATTCAGGCCAGACATGCTTAAGATATATCCCTGCATGGTGCTTAAGGGAACAAAGCTTTACAGCCTATGGAAGAAAAAGAAGTATAAGCCTTTGACAACAAAAGAAGCAGCACAGCTAATTGCAAAATTCAAGAGATATGTGCCAGAGTACTGCAGGATATCAAGGGTTCAAAGAGATATTCCCACTTATATGACAGAGGCTGGAGTGGACAGGACAAACCTTCGGCAATATGTATCTAAGGTTCTCAAAGAGAAAAAAATAAAGTGCAGATGCATACGCTGCAGAGAGGTTGGAAATGCAAGGATTTCAATAAAAGATTATGAGATTAAGGTCATGCATTATCCTGCATCAAATGGAAACGAGTTTTTTATTGAAGCACAAGCAGAAGGGTGGCTGCTGGGGTATTGCAGGCTGAGGTTTCCCCACAATATGCTGAGAGAGGAGATTGCTGAGGATTCTGCTATTGTAAGAGAACTGCATGTTCTTGGACAAAGTGCAGGGATAGGGAAAAAAGGAGATGTGCAGCATCAAGGCATTGGCAAAAACCTAATTGCAACTGCAGAAGAGATTGCCAAAACTTACTACAGGAAAAAGATGATTATCATTTCTGGAATAGGGGTCAGGGAATATTACAGGAAATTAGGCTATCACAAAGAAGGCGCTTATATGGTTAAGACCCTTTAGCTTCTTCTCGTGCCAGGTATTCTGCCATAAAACCTCATTTATGGCATAATTTTTTATAAGTAAATACTTCATAAAAACAAATAACTGCTAAAAAACAAAATGCTTTAATATAGGGCAAGGATAATGATTGATATGGCAATTGATACGTCAAAAATCCAGATAAAAGAAGCATTCAAAGAGCGCTACTCCAGGCTAACTGACTGGGAGGAGTTTAAGAAAAGCTCATTTCAGAGATTAAAGAGGTGCATAAGAATTAATACTTTGAAATCAAATGTTGCTGAAATAAAGAGGCGAATGCCTGACTGGGGACTCAAACAAATTCCATGGTGCAAAGAAGGATTCTGGATAGAGCACAGCACTGGAAGACGAGATATTGGAAATACCCTTGAGCATACTTTAGGATATATCTATGTGCAGGAGGCAGCATCAATGATTCCTCCGCTGGTTTTAGGAGCAAAGCCTGGAGAGCATGTGCTTGACTTATGCGCAGCACCAGGAAGCAAGACATCCCAAATAGCACAGGATATGGAGAACAAAGGGATATTAGTGGCTAATGACTACAAAGGGGACAGGATGGCGTCACTGGGAATAAATATCCAGAGGTGCGGGATAACCAATTGTGTTTTGACAATGATGCAGGGCCAGAGGATTAAGGAATTAGAGTTTGACAGGATTTTAGTTGATGCGCCCTGCTCTGGAACAGGAACAATCTGCAAAAGCCTGGGCACATTAAGAATATGGAATGCTAATATGATAAAAAGGCTTAGCAGAATACAGAAAAGCCTGATAGAGCCAGCATTCAAATGCCTTAAGAAAGGAGGCACAATGGTTTACTCTACATGCACAATGGAGCCAGAAGAGGATGAAGAAGTAATTGATTATCTGCTTAGAGAGTTTGAGAATGCAAAGCTGGAGGCGATTGAGCTAAAAGGGCTTAATAAGTCAGAGCCAATAACAGAGTTTGATGGCAAGAGCTATAATCCTGAAGTCAAGAAATGTCTGAGGATTTGGCCTCAGGACAATGAAACAGAGGGATTTTTTGTAGCTAAAATCCGAAAGAGTTAATTCAATGAATTCATAGCATCAATGTTCTTTAAAGTATACTTTTCCAGGTCCTGGGACTGCTTTGGAGTAAGCTTATCAATCGCGAGATTCCAATGCACTGCAATAATATCTCCAACAGCCAGGTTTCCTGACAGCTTTGGATTGTAGTTGATTTTCTTTTCAACATCCTGTTTTTGCTCTATCTTGCTGAACTTCACAAGCGGCTTATAGCTCACGATTAGGGTGCTTTTGCTGACATCAGAAACAATTGCAGGATGGATACGGCAGTTGTCAATGTTAGAAAAGAAAATTGGAGCGCCTGTAACTGCATTGATATGAAAAACATGGAATGAATGGTGAGGAAGAGCATTGCCAGGAACCTTTTTGGATAAAAGCCTGGCAACTTCTGGCTTAAGCTCTTTTTTCAGAGCTTTCTTTATGTCAGAGCCATTAATATTGTCAAGCAGCTCATTGCCAATCCAGTAAGCCTCAACAACCTTTTTGCTTAGCTGATTTAGATTGTTTTTTTCTGCGATAAGCCTGAGAAATATATTCACAGATTCCATGCTTTCAATAAGCTCGCGAGCCATTTTATAGTTCTTCCTGTGCCCGCAGCAATAATCCAATATAATCTGGTCAGCGTCACCCTGCTCAACATACTTGAGCTTATTAGGCATGAAAGAGTATTTTGCAGCTAACTTTACAGCTGGAATTGCAAATCTTTTTTTTGGCATAAAACCCCCAAGCTTTATGGTGAGAACTGCAATATATAAAGTTTATCATCATAAAGCTTAAATATAACACTTAACTCTTCTGGTGTATCAACTTACGGGGGATGCAAAAATGGTTAAAGTAGCTATAAACGGGTTTGGAAGAATAGGAAGATTAGTCTTTAGGGCTGGATACAAAGAGCTTGAGATTGTAGGAATAAATGATTTAGGTGATATTGAAACAATGGCTCACCTGCTGAAGTATGATTCTGTTCATGGGAATTTCCAGGGAAAAGTAGAAGTAACAGGCAGCAACATTGTGGTGGATGGGAAGAAGATAAAGTTCACTTCAGAAAAAGAGCCTGAGAAACTGCCATGGAAAGAGCTGGGAGCAGAGGTAGTAATGGAATGCACAGGAGTCTTTAGGACTTACGAAGAGTGCGAAAAGCACATCAAAGCAGGAGCAAAAAAAGTATTGCTGAGCGCCCCTCCAAAAGATGACAAGATAAAAATGGTGCTAAGAGGAGTAAATGATGAGGATATAAACAGTTCAGACATTATCAGCAACTGCTCCTGCACAACAAACAGCATTGCACCGATTATTAAAGTTCTTAATGACTCATTTGGGATTGAGAAAGGGTTGCTGACAACAGTGCATTCTTACACAAATGACCAGCGGATTCTTGACCTGCCTCATAAGGATTTGAGAAGAGCAAGAGCTGCTGCTGTTAACATGATTCCAACAAGCACAGGAGCTGCAATTGCAGTGACCCAGGTAATACCTGCGCTTAAAGGAAAGCTTGATGGAATGTCAATCAGGGTTCCAACACCTGACGGGTCAATAACAGACCTTACAGTCCTGACATCAAAAGATGTTACAGAGGAGGAAGTCAATAACGCAATCAAGAAAGCATCTCAGCGAGAATTAAAGGGAATCATTGAGTATTCTGAAGAAGAGCTTGTCCTTCATGATATTGTAGGCAACCCTCACTCAGGCATTCTTGACAGCAAGTGCACTAAAGTAATTGACGGCAATCTGGTCAAGGTGTGCTCTTGGTATGATAATGAATGGGGATTCAGTGTCAGAATGGTTGAGATGATAAAGAAGATGGCTAAATAAAGCCTCTTTTTCTTTTTTTTAATTTTTTAATGCTAAAATGAGGTTAAACAAGGGGGCAAGCCTCCTGTATAGCTTAATCAAATTTCTTCAAAACATATTAATACCTGAGGTTTTTTTGCATGTTTTATGGTAAAAGTATCAGTTGTTAAATGCGAGACTTATAATCCTGAAGAGGTATTTGAGGCAGTAAAGAAAGCAATTGAGGGCATAGGTCTTGAGCTTCCTAAAACTGGAAAAGTCCTGATAAAGCCTAATGTGCTTGCTGAGAAGCCTCCAGAGAGCGGGATAACAACACACCCATCAGTTCTTGAGGCAGTGTGCAGGCTTATTCAGGGATGCGAGATAACTGTAGGAGACAGCTCAGGGACTGGAGCAATAATTGCCAATGCAAGCATGAAAGCGCTTGAGACCTCAGGGCTGAAAGCAGCAGGAGAGAAATATGGCAGGGTAATCTCTTTTGACAAGGAGGGTGTTGCAACAGTGCAGAATCCTGAAGGCAAGGTGCTTAAGGAGATTAATATTGCAAAGCCTGTAGCTGAGGCAGAATACATAATCAATCTCCCAAAGATGAAGACCCATGTCTTTACAAAATACACAGGAGCAATAAAGAACCTTTATGGATGCGTTCCTGGAGGAAGAAAACAAATATACCATTTAACCGGGAAGAATGAGGAAGGATTCTGCAGGCTGCTGGTAGATATTCATGAGTCAATTAAGCCAAAGCTTACAATTATGGATGCAGTGGTGGGATTAGAGGGAAATGGCCCTGGCGCAGCAGGCACTCCCAGGAAAGCAGGCTTGATTTTAGCATCAGAGAATTCTGCAGCGCTTGATATTGTAGCGTCAGAGATAATGGGATTTGAGCCAATGGAGGTCTTTACGAACAAGGATGCTGTTGAAAGAGGAATTGTTGACAGGGACCAGATTGAGGTTGTTGGAGACATGAAGCACTTTGATTTCAAAAGGCCGAATCTTGTTGAGATAAGCCCCCTTGGAATATTTACAAAAATTTACCAGAGCCTGCAGCTTGCAAAGCCTGTTCTGGAAGAAGAAAAATGCATTAAATGCGGAATTTGCTCGAAAGTATGTCCTGTAGCAGCAATAAATTTAAATCCATATCCTGACTTTGATTATGATAAGTGCATTAGATGCTACTGCTGCCATGAGAACTGCCCTGAAAATGCTATTGAGCTAAAAAATTCGCGGTTTGCAAAGACAGCAAGAAAAATCAAGAGATTTATCTGGAGGAGGTAAAAAATGAGAATTTATACAGATGCTAATTTACAGGGAAAAACTGTCTTGATGAGGCTTGACCTTGACACCCTTGATAAAAAAGGGAATATCTCAGGCCACCTGAGATTAGACACTGGAGTTCATTCAGTCAAGTCAGTGCTTGATTATGACCCTGCAAAAATCTATGTTATGGGACATATTCGCAAGCCAAAAGGCCAGGTTGTAGAGGAGCTGAGAGCTGCTCCGGTTGCTGCATATTATTCTAAAGAACTGGGCTTTCCTGTTCCAGTGGCTGACTGCTTAGCACCAAAGGCAGAGGGGAAGGTTGTAATGCTGGAAAATATCAGGTTTCATCCAGAGGAAGAGTCAAAAGACCGTAAAGCAAGGGAGGAATTTGCACGAAGGGTCCTTGAGGCAACAGGAGCAGAGGTTTTTGTCATGGATGCATTTGCAACATCGCACAGGGATACCCAGATGTCAGTTTATGATGCTCCAAGACTAATGGGGGACAAGGCATATGCTGGACAGCAGATGATGACTGAAGTAGAGCAGATGGAGCCAATACTGGATGCACCTCCACAGCCGTTTTATGTGCTCTTGGGCGGAGCTAAGGTGGCTGACAAGATGGGAGTTATAAGCAATTTATACCAAAAAGCTGAGAAATTCCTAATTGGCGGCAAGATGGCGCTGGCATTCCTGAAGGCAAAAAGCCCGGCGTATAACCTTGGTGCTGTTGAAAAAGATGAGGAATTTGCTGAAGATGTAGCAAATGCAAAGAAAATTTTAGAAGATGATGTTGATGAAAAGATTGTACTGCCAATAGATGTGCTGGTTGCAGAAGCAATTGCACCAGATGCTGAAACAGAGAATGTTGAAGTAGGCAAAATTCCCGGAGGATATTTTGCTCCGGATATTGGGGAGAAAACTATAAGCTGGTATAGAAACCTGCTTGGAAACGCAGCATCAATCCTGCATTCAGGGCCTATGGGAGTATTTGAGATGAAAAACTTTGAAGCAGGAACAAGAGGCCTTCTTCAATATATTTCAGGGCTTGAGGCAGTAACTGTAATTGGCGGCGGAGACACAACTGCCTCAATAGAGAAATTTGGCATTCCAGAAGACAGTTTTAACCATGTCTCTACAGGCGGAAGCGCGATGCTGGAGTTCTTCTCAGGAAAAGCGCTTCCTGTACTGGCTCTTTTAGGTTATCAGCACAGAAATACTGAATAATTTTTTTATTTTACTGCTAATCTCCTTCTTTATTTTTTCAATATCAATCTTTGATATTTCCTGGTTAAG
>Ga0066639_10004857_pt1 | contig 11396 bp, 9 predicted proteins | sample CryGeyCG2114_010_2_FD_59504 | JGI IMG/M metagenome (GOLD analysis project Ga0066639, IMG submission 59504) | Groundwater microbial communities from aquifer - Crystal Geyser CG10_big_fil_rev_8/21/14_0.10 | ecosystem: Environmental > Aquatic > Deep subsurface > Groundwater | place: USA: Utah... | reverse complement strand
TTAACAGAAAAGTACTTGTAAAATCGTTACACTTTTACTGTTCTCTGCTTATTATTATTGCTGTTGTAAGCCCGGCAATAATTTATAATATAATGATGTACTATACAAGAAGCCACTTTGATGCATCATTATCTATTTTAACAGGAAATGTACCTGACGATTTTTCAGCATTTCAAAAAGAAAAGGAATTCCATTTTTTTAAAAATTTTTATTCTGTTATAAAAACTTTTCTCTTAAATACATCTTTCTCATATATTTTTCTCTATTCTTCGGCGATATTATTTTTATTTACGGAATTTGTACAAAAAAAAATTGATCATCAAAAAATTTTTATTATTATAAATTTAATATTCCTTTTTACTATGCTGGTATTTGGGAATGCTCAAAGTCATCACATTACACTTTTACAGCCGTTTTTAATAATTTTATCATCATTTGCAATAGTTGAGTTTTTCCAAAAAATTAAAAAGAAAAAAATAATAAAAAAATTTTTTATCGGAATTCTTTTTGCCATTTTTTCATTTGAACTTTTTTTTAATTTTAATACTAACATACTTATAAAACCTGCCGTCAATAATTCTCACTTTTTTTCACCTTTCAGATTTTACAATCAAGGATTTATAGAAATGGAAAAATTTTTTAAAAAAAATATTTTTTCGGGGTTAATTATAAAAAGAAAAAATCCGCCAATTAAAAAACAGGGACTTGATGTTAATCTTTTTGATAGAGATTTTTTAATTATTGTCGACGACAGAATGAATTGGTTTTCCTCGTTTTGGTATTTACAGCGATATACTATGTACTATAATATTCCGGCCGTTACTTTTGTAGGACTTTCTAGCATTATGCAAGAAAACAATATTCCTTTATCTGATATGCTTAAAGTCATCAAGTCATTTAGGGCAAAAAAATATGTATTTATTTTTGTTGAAAAGCGGGGATTCATGCGGAACAACCTGCCGCTTACGACAAAGACATGGAAAGTATAATAAATTTGTTTTCCGTTCGAGAGATTCCAAAAATATTTTATGATTATAAAAACGAACCATCTTTCAGAATTTTTGAGATAGAAATGAAATAATATACTGCGCAGAAAGTGAAAGATACATAAAATTGCATTTTAATATCTTGATAAAAAATTAAAAGTCATCTTTCACATAACACCTTAACTGTCTTCGTGAAAAGTATCAAAGAATAACGTTTGTAATTACAAGGTTACTCAATTTTTTCTTTTTTCCATTAAAATGTTTTATAATGTAATAGTAATGGGAAAACAGGCAAAAGAGTTCCTGTTTTTTAAATATTTATCTGATAATACAAAATAATAGCCATGAAACAAAAAAGAGTAGCTCAAAATACTTTATATATAACACTGGCACTCATTGTGCAAAAGATTTTATCGTTTGTTTATTTTTGGTTTATCTCTAACGGTCTTACACCAAATGATCTAGGAAAATATGTTTTTGCCTTATCATTAACAACTCTTTTTTCGGTTTTTACAGACCTTGGAATAGTGCCTGTTCTTATTCGAGAATCTTCAAAAAAACAAGATAAGGCAAACGACTACCTGCAAAATATTTTTGGAATAAAAATTATACTTTCTCTCAGTACTTTTCTTGCACTGTCTTTTTTTATCACAATTAGCAATAAAGGCAGTGATGTAAAAACCCTTGTGTTCCTTGCCTCTATCATAATGATCATAGACACCTTTACGATTTCATTATGGGCAGTTCTCAGATCAAGAAAAAACCTTATTTACGAAAGTATTGCAACTATTGTAGTACAGGTTATTATTTTTACTCTCGGACTGACAGCACTCAAAACCACGGGAAAAACCTCACTCCTCATAGGCGCTCTAGTTGCTGCAAGTATTTTTAATTTTTGTTACGCCTTCTTTATTACCAAAACAAGGCTTCATTTCACTTTAAAACCGAAGTTTGATAAAAAAACTATACGATATTTTTTAACACTATTACCATATTTTGCACTCGGCGGAATTTTTGTAAAAATCTACAATACTGCCGACTCTGTTCTGTTAGGTTTTTTGGCATCGGATACGGACGTCGGCTTCTATGCCGTTCCGGCCAAAGTAATTACGGCATTTACACAAATACTGCCTGCTGCTTTTGCAACGGCTATTTATCCGGTTTTTAGCAGTTTGTACACAACGTCAAAAGACAAACTTTCACGCACTTTTGAATCTGCTTTTTTGTACATACTCATAATATCGCTGCCGCTGACCTTTGGCATGATTGCCGTAATGCGCGAACTTCTTTTTTTGGTCTGGCCTTCCTACACAGATGTTCTACCGACATTTTTTGTTATGACACTGGCTATCCCTTTTATCTTCCTCTCCTTTCCTACAGGTTATCTGCTGAATGCATCCGACAAGCAAAAAAACAACACTTTTGACCGGGGATTAATGACGCTGCTGGTTGTCATTCTAAATCTACTGCTTATACCAAAACTCGGTACTCTGGGAGCCGGTATTGCTTTTTTGGCTGCCAATATTTTGCTTTTTACTCTGGACTTTTTCTGGACTCTTCAAACGGTACATCTAAAGATAAAAAATATTTTTTTTACAGCTGTAAAATCCTTGTTTGCAAGTATTGTTATGTTTGTGTTAGTTTTCTATCTAAAATCAGCCCTCCCTCTTGTTCTCAGTATTCTGGTTGGCGCAATAAGCTATTTTGTTGTATTATTTCTTACAAATGGACTCAGAACTGAAGAATTTAAAAAAATAATCCGGCAAGCTATTAAAAAAACATGAAAAAATCACTCCTTATAACACTTGATTTTCCCCCCTACATAGGCGGTGTTGCAAATTATTATTCAAATATTTGCAAAAATCTTTTGCCTGAAGACATCTGTGTGCTTGCTCCGAATACTAAAAATACAGAAAAATTTGACACTCAGCAAAAGTACAAAATTATAAGAAAACAGCTTTTGTCATCAAACCCCTTTGCCTGGCCCAAATGGATGAAAATGATTAAGGCGGCCAAAGAAACTATCCGATCCGAAAATATAGAAACGATTATTGTAGGCAACGTACTGCCTGTCGGAACAGTCGCATTGTATCTGAAAAAAAAACTTGACATACCATATTATGTTTTTACTCACGGCATGGATATCACAATGCCTCGAGGCAGAAAAAAAGTCTTGCTGAAAAAAATTCTGCAAAATGCCGACGGGGTTTTTTCAAACAGTAAATTTCTTATGAATGAAATTCATCAAAATGGAGTCGAGCCCAGAAATATTGAAGTTGTCTATCCGTGTGCAAATATCATTCCCGACGTATCAGAAATATCCAACATTGAGCTAAAAAATAAATATGAACTGAACAACAAAAAAATTCTTTTAACGGCAGGAAGACTTGTTCCAAGAAAGGGACACAATATTGTCCTCAGGGCACTCCCGAAAATCCTAAAGAAACACGGTGATGCACATTATGTAATAGCCGGCGACGGTCCCCAGAAACAGGAACTGGAAAAAATTACTAAAGCCCTTAACATACAAAATAATGTTACTTTCACCGGTGCAATTGAAGATGATATCATGCACGGGCTGCTTGATATTTGTGATATCTTTGTTATGACTCCATACAAGACATCACATAATGACATTGAAGGTTTTGGAATTGTGTATTTGGAGGCCTCACATTTCGGCAAACCCATTGTCGCAACTGACACAGGGGGCGTCAGTGAGGCGGTTGAGGATAATGTAAGCGGAATTTTAGTGGAACCCAAAAACCATACTGCTGTTGCCGATGCGATTATAGACCTCCTTGATCACCCGAATAAAGCGCACCGCTTAGGATTTCAGGGGATGGATAGGGTTCACGAAATGTTTTCATGGGAAAGGCAGGCACAAAAAGTAAAAAAAATACTGTCCTAATAGTATGAAGGTAATAGACATAGTAATACCCGTATATAATCAGGCCCATTCGCTTCTTGAGTGCCTAGACAGCATCAGAAAACAAACTTTTCAAGATTATACAATAACCATTGTAAATGACGGATCTACCGATGACATACAAAGTGTTCTTCAGAATTTAGACGCAACAGATATTATTTACATTGAACAGAAAAACAAAGGTGCTGCCGCTGCACGAAACAGGGGAGCAAGGCATGCCAAAGCATCGTACCTATTATTTTGTGATGCCGACATAGTCATGAAACCGGATATGCTTGAATCCATGGTAAATGCTCTCAAAAAAAATTCTGAGATAATGTATGTATACAGCTCTTTTTTTTATGGCCTAAAAAAATTTAAACCGGGAAAATTCAGTGTTGAAAAACTCCAGCAAGGACCGTTTATTCATACGACTTCGCTTCTGAAAAAAGAGTCTTTTGTAGGATTTGATGAAAGTTTAAAAAGGTTTCAGGATTGGGATTTGTTTCTTACAATGTCAAAAAAAGGGTACTACGGCGAATGGATACCAAAATGTCTCTATACCATAAAAACTCACGGCACTATATCTAAGTGGCTTCCTTCTTTTGCGTATAAATGGCTCAGCGGCATTTCTTCGGTCAAAGAATATAACAATGCCGTAAAAATAGTTAAAGATAAGCACAAATTACTGTAGTATGAAGGTATCAATAATAATAGTAAGCTGGAACGTCAGGAACTTGCTGGAAAAGTGTCTGGACTCTATTGAAAAATTTTCCGACAGCAGCATTGAAACAATTGTTATCGATAACTGCTCAAATGACGGTACAAAAGAATTTTTACTAAAACGAAAGCAAAAAAATCTTACAGTAATTCAAAACGAAAAAAACACGGGTTTTGCACCGGCCAATAATCAGGGAATAAAAATCAGTAAAGGAAAATATGTTCTTTTATTAAACCCTGATACAGAGATAAAAAATAATACCTTAAAAAATCTGATTGCGTTTGCAGAGTCTAAAAAAGATGCCGGCGTAATCGGATGTAAACACCTTAACCCTGATGGCAGCCTGCAAAGAAGCGTGCGCCGTTTTCCCACTCTTTTTTCCCAGGTACTGATCTTATTAAAACTTCACCGCGTGTTTATAAAAAGCAAGGCACTCGCATCATACTACGCGTCCGACTTTGACTATTCTAAAAGTCAAACGGTTGATCAGGTTGCAGGATCGTGCTTTTTCATTAATACACAACTCACAAAAATAATAGGATTGCTGGATGAAAAAATTCCTACATGGTTTGAAGAAGTCGATTTCTGTAAAAGAGTACAAAAAACCAATTTTAAAGTATACTATACAAACAGTGCTGAGATAATCCACCATGGAAACCAGAGTTTTCAACAGCTTCTTCCTCTCAGAAGGCAGGTTCGCTTTTTTCAGTCAATGCATACCTATTTTAAAAAACATCACGGTTTTTTTTCAGTTATAGTTCTTAATATTGTAAAGTATCCCAGTTTTCTCTTATCTTCCGTTCATTCATTAATAACACTCAAAAAAAATGATTGAAGCACGTTTTCATGGTAAAAATTATAGAAGCGAAAAAGGATGGGAGGTCGAAGATGATCTTCTTGGGGGAAAAGCGCCACTCACGGATGAAGGAAAGGAAAAACTCGAACTTATAAAAAAAGAAAAGAGATATCTTTCAAGAAATGATTCGATGAATTTAATAGAAGACTATTACGATGCCAGCACCGCGGAACACGACTCTGACTGGGAAAATGATTTGCATTTTCTGTTGGCAGAGGAGTTGGGTGTTGAGAATAGCGAAATAAAAATTTATAACGCGACTGGAACTCCGCTTGACACATTTCATGGGGTGGATTTTTACGTACAGTTTTCCGGGCATACCATAACGGTTGACATTACTTTTAATCCGAATAAAGCATCTGGATATAAGGCAGATGTAATTTTATACTGGGATCCAAAAATTGATAAAGTTGATAATTTTTCACAATATGAAAGTGGTCTGGAGTACTATGCAAGGCTGATTGCTAATCAGTTTAAAAAACAGATAACATACAACTCAAAAACTGCCTATGCAAAGTAGCGTGATTTTTGACAAAAAAATTTTTTTTAATATCCTGTTTGGTTTGTCAGTGACTGAACTTATATCTTTATGGAATTATGTTTATTTTAAAGAATCAGCAGTTATTTTTTTTCTTATTATTGCCTGTTATGCTGTTCTTTGTCTGAAAAAACTTGACTGGGGACTGTATCTGATTCTTGCGGAACTTTTTATTGGCGGAAAAGGATATTTATTTTTTCTTGCAACTGGCAACTTTGTTATTTCTTTACGAGTTGCGCTGTTTTCAATTTTTTTGTTAATATGGTTCTTAAAAAAAATTAAAAATTTTGGTTTTACCTTTTCAAATTACCTGAAAGACACAAGCATACGGATTCTTCTTGTTTTGTTTATGTTCATTTTATATGCATTTTTTAACGGATATACCAACAACTCTCTTAAGAACGTTTTTTTGGACTTCAATGCCTGGCTGTTTTTTTTACTGGTTTTTGCTTTCCTGGATATTTTCAAAGAAAGACGAGTTTTCAACATAACACTACTTTTGTTATTTACAACAGTGATTACTACTGCGGTAAAAACCGCTGCCGTACTTTTTTTATTTTCCCATAAAATATTTACCGTAGGTGATATTTTCTATAAATGGATTCGCGATACCGGTGTGGGGGAGATAACACATATAGACCAGTCACTTTTTAGAGTCTTTTTCCAGTCCCATGTCTATGCCCTTATATCCGCGGCATTAATTTTGGGTTTTTTATTTACAAAAATGCAATTTAAGAAAAATGAATCTGTTTTTTTTGGGGCAGTACTGTATTTCTCATTGTTTATTCTTGTTGCCGGACAATCCAGGAGTTTTTGGCTTTCGGGGATTATTTCCGTAATACTAATGACAATATACTCATTAATATCAAAAAAGAACTTTAAGGCGTTGGTTTTTCCGATTTTTCTATTTATTATAATTTTCTCTCTGGGATCTCTTACTGCTCTTATCAGCGGTTATCCTTCTGGAAACATTTTTTTAGTCCGATCAAAAAGTCTTCAGGCCGAAAGTTCGGCATCAAGCAGAAAGAATCAGTTTTTGCCGCTTATAAAACAGATTAAAAAAAATCCGCTTCTGGGATCTGGTTTCGGTACAGAAGTTGAATATATTTCAAACGATCCAAGAATAAGGCAAAAAAATCCTGACGGGGTGTATAAAACATACGCGTTTGAATGGGGCTATCTTGATATGGTTGTAAAACTTGGTTTTTTAGGAGTTGGTATTTTTCTCCTTTACCTTTTTTTTCTCTTTAAAGAAAGTAAACATTTTTTCAATGATAATGTTTTTCTACTTCCTCTTATTTTTAGCGGATTCAGTCTTTTGGTCGTGCACATGGTAACACCATACCTAAACCATCCACTTGGAATAGGCTTTATTCTACTACTAAGCGCGTATACGTTTTCTCTCAAAACAAAAACAGCCATTTCGCAGAAATGATTGTTTTCAAAAAAAGTTTAATTGTCTCCCAAGACAGATCCTATGAAATCAGGATAACCCTTAACAAAGTCTTTTGCTGACATCTCGCTTTTTCCTTCAAGCTGCACTTTTTCAATTACTATTTTTCCATTACTGCAGAAAACAGCTGGAAATCCAGCCTTTGTGCCTGATACTTGACCGATTTGACCTTCAAACTGTCCCTGATTGGGCCTTATTTTGGTCAATTTTAAGCGTTTTTGCCTCCAATAGGTAAATATACCCGGCCACGGGAATAAAGCACGAAACTGATTATAAATGATATCTGGGGTAGTTTGCCAGTTAACAACTCCCAGATGACGGCTTAAAGATTCACAAAACGTTGCCTCAGAATGGTTTTGCGGCCTTGGAGTTATTTTTTTGTTTATATAATCCGGTAGAACTTTGATCAAAAGATCAGTGCCCATCTTTGCAAGCCTATCATGAAGTTCGTAGGAAAGCTCATCATCCCCGATGATGGTTTTTTGAGAAGTTATAATGTCTCCGTGATCCATTGCATTATCAAGAAGCATGACAGTAACACCTGTTTCTTTTTCACCGTTTAGTATGGCACTCTGAACCGGTGAGGGTCCGCGGTATTTTGGTAACAGCGAAGGATGAATGTTTAGTATTCCCAAAGGAAATATATCGATAATTTTTTGCGGAATTATTTTTCCGTACGCAAATAATATACCAAGATGGGGATCAAATTCTTTTATTTTGTCAAAAATTATATCAGAATTGTCAGAGTCTATAACGGGAACAGAATGCTCTTTTGCAATGATTTGAACAGGGGAGATAAGAATCTCTTTTTTTCTGCCTTGTGGTTTAGCTTTTTTTGTCACAACACCGACAATACTGTACTTATTGCCTATTAAAGATTTTAGCGTCTGGGAAGCAAAAGTTGGGGTGCCAAAAAAAATTATCTTTATTTCATCATTCTTCATTATTGCAATTTTTCATATTGTTCCAAGAGATCCTTACCCGATGTAATACCTTTAGATTTATCAATAAACAACACCCCGTCCAAATGGTCTATCTCATGCTGTATAACCCGTGCATACAGCCCTTCGGCATGAAATGATATTTTTTCCCCGTCACTGTTTTGTGCTTCTAGCTTTATTTCCGTAAATCTTTTTACCGGACCAAAAACTTTTGGAATGCTCAGACATCCTTCTTCACCAATTTGCTTATAACGCGACTTCCAGACAATTTTAGGATTTATCCATGCTTCAATTCCTTCTTTTGTGTTAACCACAAAAAGTCTGATATTTTTACCGATCTGAGGTGCCGCTAATCCGATTCCTTCATTTTTTATCATTGTCTCTCCCATATCTAAAATAAGATTCTTAATCTCTTCAGAGGCAGGATCTGAAATCTTTTGAGATTTTTTTCTCAAAATCTTATTTGGGTAGGTTACTATCGGTATGAGTGACATAATAATTTGGATGTTACACCAAGTTTTACTATCAGTCAATTACAGCAAAGAATCCGGGTCAACTTCAATAAGTGTTGATGGGTTAAAAGAATCAAAAATTTCACTCAATTTTTCACGGTCAGCATTTTTTTGTAATCTTAATATAATATGATATCGGAAGAAACCGCGAACTTTTATACTGAAAGACAGTACTGGTTCACTTATGGTGATGTTTTTGTCATGCATTCCGGCTATTTCTCTACAAATTTTTTCAGCGTCTTTTTCCGCCTTTTGCGATATTTTATTTTGAACTATAATTTTTATTACCGTGGAATAAGGGGGATATGAAAAAATTTTTCTCTGCTCTAACTCCCAGTCATAAAAATCCTTTATCTTGTTATTTTCCAAAAATTGCAAAACCATATTTTTTTTCTGATACATTTGAAAAAAAACTTTTTCTCGGGCTATGCTTTGTGCCTGTCGAATCAGGCGAAAAGCTTTTTGATTACCAAAAGTATCAGGGATGCTAAACATCTTATCACCGGACAAAAATATAAAATAATCACACCGTAAATCTTTTAAAGAAAAAATTGCTGAAGTAGATATTATTAAATCAATTTCCCCAACTTGGTATTTCTTAACAATTCCTTCTCTTTCTCCAAAATTTTTATCAGCATTATAAAGCTCAGCACGGATATCAGGAAATTCCTTTTTAATACTTTGTAAAACTTTTTGGTCACCCAATCCGGCATATTTGTATTCCGTACTCTTACAATTATCACAGAAAAGAGAAAGATGCTTTTTCTTTTTACACCGAACACAAAACAGCTGAAATGTCCCGTGAGACTCAATATAACGATACACTCCTTCACAGGAATCGCACGTGGGCATATTACCGCAGTCTTTACAGACTACAAAACTTGAAGATCCTTTCTGATTAACAAAGACTACTGCCTGTTTTTTTTCTTTTTTTAAACCGGCAAAAATATTTTTAACAACTTCTGAAAAAAAAGAGTGATTTTCTTTTTTTCTTTCATCCTTCATGTCCAAAACTTCCAGAGGACAAAAACCTTCGACCTCATAAGATATATCTTTTTGTAAAGAAACAAATGGTGCGACATCAGAAAAGAAAAGTTTACACCCTGTCAATTCTGAAATCTGCTTTGCGACCTCAACTGTTCCGTATCTCGGATTTTTATCCCACTGCCGAAGACTCTGGTCCGCGCACGAGTCAACAATAATAATTCCGGGATTTTTCAAAGGAGCAAAAACAGACATTCTGGCACCCACTATAACCTTAATATCACCTGCGGCAATCTGCTTTTGCAGCACAAAACGTTTTCCGTCGGCAATTGAGCTGTCAATAACAGCTATCTGATTTTCTCCGAACGCTTCTGTATATTTTTGCAAAATATTTTTATTAGAAGATAATTCTGGAAGTATAATAAGTACCTGCTTTTTGTTTTTGACGTAATGAGACGAAAGCGAGATATACAGACTGTGATCGGATATTCCGGCTCTTACTATATAATTTTTGGATGAATGAAAAATTTTTTCGGCACTAGAATTTTTTATATCTTTAATTTTTAACACTTTATTATTTCCGGCTACAAAAGCACGCTTCATTATCTTTGGAATTACCGTCTTTGCTATAACGGTAGGGGACGAAAAATAATACTTGGACATCCATATGATAAGTTCGGGAGTGTACGATGCAAGAAAATTTCTATCTGCAATATCCAAAATATATTTCAGATTTTTTTTATTAAAATTGGAGGAGCTGCTTACACCTATTACAACACCGAAGACAGTTGCATTTCGAAATGGGACTGAGACAATCTGTCCTATCTGTATCTGTCCACTAAAAGCCGGAGAAACCCGATAATCAAAAATGCCTAATTTTTTAGGCAGTTTTATTAAAGGAATAACTTTAACAAATGAATTCATAATTGACTTTCTTTTTTATTACTACTATTATGCCATTAACCTAAGCCTTAGGATAATTCGTGTTGGTACGTGCAGACAGACCTTTGTGACAGCCTTAGAAAAGCTGTATCGTCCTTGTCGGACAGACACAAAACTTTTTGCAGTGCGACCCTTGTGCATTACACTATTACCGGTGTAATTGTGTAATGAGATACGAAATCCTAGGGCTTTTTTCTCAATATTTTCCATGTGTCTATAATTTGACCGTCATCAGAGATTGCCGTACCTTCCAGATACTCTACAGACGCTTCAATATACATAAATGAAGGTGTCTGGTCCCAATATGCCTGTGTGCAGTCATTGACTGAGGCGCCCCCCTGACGGAGTTTAATCCCGCCGTTTACAACATATAAAACACCATCACCGCACATTCTGCTTGTTTTTATTCTTTCATAAAAATGATCGTGCCCGTTTAAAACCAGATCAATGCCGGATGTGGTAAAGTAGTTTTTAAATTTTTCCTGAAGCAGTTTTGAATCTCCGTGGATACCTGAGGAAAACAGCGGATGGTGAGCAATAACTATCTGCCATGGCTCA
>Ga0066639_10004850_pt1 | contig 11399 bp, 13 predicted proteins | sample CryGeyCG2114_010_2_FD_59504 | JGI IMG/M metagenome (GOLD analysis project Ga0066639, IMG submission 59504) | Groundwater microbial communities from aquifer - Crystal Geyser CG10_big_fil_rev_8/21/14_0.10 | ecosystem: Environmental > Aquatic > Deep subsurface > Groundwater | place: USA: Utah... | reverse complement strand
CGATTCTCGTGATACGATGACACAGGGTGATGTTGATCGGGAAAAATATTATATCGCTGTCCAAACTTTTTTAGCTCCCGGTTGGCAGGAAAATCCTAACGAACTCTATACATTTTTTAAATACAGAAAAATGCTGGTGGTAAATCCGGAAAACGGTAAAGCTGTCGTTGTTGTGATCGGAGACGCAGGCCCGGCTCCCTTCACGGGCAAGCAGCTGGGAGGATCGCCGGAAGTGATGGCTCATCTTGAAAGAAAAGACGGCGGAGCAAAAGGTCCGGTGTTATACTTTTTTATTGACGATCCTGAAAATAAGATACCGCTTGGCCCTGTTGAGTTATAACAAAGCAGCGGCGAAAGTATCCGTTTTGAACGACTTGGGAGGTGCGCAGTCAAATTTCCATAGAACGAGCACGCCCACGGAGTAAAAAACGCGATACTGAGACACTGCTCATATATTTATGAAAAAACACTTTTACACACACCTTATTGAAATAGATACTATCTACACCGAGCTGGAAACACTTCCTATACAGAGACATGAAAAGGATGAACTTGTTGAAATTGTCCACTCTACCATTCATCATGTAGTAATTGATATCGTACTGTCCGAACTTCCTGAAGAAGATAAAAAAACATTTTTATCACATATTCATCGCGAAGATCATGACTCTATCCGGAAACTCCTCAAAGAAAAAACGCAAGGAACAGAAATGAAAATTAAGAACGCAGTTGAGAAACTTATAAAAGAACTCCATCAGGATATCGAAGAAATTAAAAAAGAACATTCCTGACATTTACCGCTTCTTTACACTTCTCTGTTAATCTATATTGTATGGAAAAATATCTGGTAACAGCAAAAATCATGACTGATATTCTCGAACATCGTTTCAAGGTTTTTGGTTTTGAGTTCGGACTTGATCCTATTGTCGGACTTATCGCCGGAGCCGGAGATATTGTCACTGTATTTATCGGGTTGTATTTTATTTGGATTGGCACACAAATTCGTCTTCCGATTTCAGGAATCTTCCGTATGCTGTGGAATCTGGGAGTTGATTTTGTTTTGGGAAGTATTCCTCTTATAGGAGATATTTTTGACTTTGCTCACAAAGCACACACGAAAAACTACGCCATTTTGAAAAGACATTATGAAGAACAAGAATGAGATTAAAGAATATAAAAAGCTCCTTGACGGGCATTAGTGCTACATGAAAAGCCGATCGTCCCCGTCTCTTTGGGAGTAAATTCAAAAACATTGTCTCCGGTCTCCAAAGCTTGTGCTATACCGAGTTTGGGTACATTTAAGAATCCCTGACAACCATACACATTAATACCGTTTAAAATCCACCTGACCGGAATATTCTTTTGTAGTTGAAAGGTATTAGGGTGATACCCATCCAATAAAACATCCATTTTTACGACCTGGAACCCATCTTCAAAATTAACGTCTCCCTCTTCTTTGATATAGCTCTGCGTCCCAAAACGCTCAACATCCGCATAAAGCTGCACAGTGTTGGTAATATAACCGGCACTTACTAAAATGATTGTCACTGCAACTATTTTCATAAACCACGGATACCATGATGTCTTTGTGAAAAGTGTAGTAAAGCTCAGTGCCATAAGTGCTGGGACCGTCCCTAAAGCAAAAACACCCATCAGCATCATGCTATACCACGGATCTGCAGTCCCTAATGCAAAAACCTGAACACTTTGAGAGAAACCACACGGAAGATAGTATGTCAGAGCCCCAAGAAGTAATGCTGTTTTTTTGGGTTGTCGGGCAAGCAGTTGTTCAATCTTCCAGAAAAATGTGGTAAATCTCTTATTAGGAATGAGTGAGGAGAATGAAAGTATGCCGAGCATTTCAAGCGCAATAAAAACCATAACAACACTCACAGTTACATTCAGAAATACTGCATTCTGATAGTTTACACTTACTTTTTGCCCCACCCAACCAAGCAAAAATCCGAACAATGCATAAGCACCGACTCTTCCGATATTAAAAGCTACTGCCGGCCAAATTTTAGTTGTTTGTAATCTCCCGACTGTTGATAAAAACACCGCACCTGATGTGGCCATACATGAAGATATTGATGCGACAAGACCCAGGATAAAAACAATGGGAAGTGTAAGTTTCACACTCTCAACAACAGGAACTACGTTCAACTCTGTCAGCATAAGATATCCTGCCATCATAATAATAGCTATAAGGATTGCAGTGATAATGCGTTGCGTGCGGGAAGTTCGCTCTTCCGGAGCGACAGCACATGCCTCATTCATACAGAGCAGATAAATTATATTTTTCTTCTTACCAACATTTTACACTATTTCCTTGTCATTTTAATGCATCTCTGTAATACTATGTAAGCATATGACACAGAAAAAAAATGATACTCAAACAACTGCTCAGGATTTAAAAGATCACGGCAAGAAAGATATCATTCCGGAAAATGAGGAATATTATACTCTTGATCTTCAACGTGATTTTGACGGACTGAACGATGATGATGAAACTACTGTTGACATTATCGGTGATAATCCTCTCGACGATGACGAAACCGCAGAAGTCGTTGACAATGAAAATGAGAATGAAGGAATCGATGAAGACAATAAAGATGGCGCTGAAGTCGGTGAACCGGGACATTGGGGAGTTGATGAAGATACTGATTAGAATCAAACATATGAATATCTTAATTATTTACGAAACTTATTCAAGTTCAACAGAAACGGTTGCTGAAATTATTAACAAAAAACTAACGGAAATGGGACACACAATCAAAGTAATCCGCATGAAAGATAATATGGGTTTTATGCAAGAGAAGCGCGATCTTGTTATTTTTGCAACTCCCAGCTGGTTTGATCGGGGTGAGGAAGGTCAGCCGCATATAGCTTTTTTACAGTTTATGGATGAGCATACTCATGATGATTTTTTGACACTCTCCTGCTCTTTCGTAGGACTGGGAGATTCCAGTTACGCGCATTTCTGTCTTGCTATTGATACTTTGGAAGATTTTTTTACCAAAAGGGGCGCAAAAAAACTGGGAGAGACACTCAAGCTTGACAATTTTTACTTTAATCCTGAAGAAGAAACTAAAAAACTTACCGCATGGATTAACACTCTGCCGTTATCTTAAAAAGATTGCACTAAAAAAGGCAGCCTGACGTTTCTGTCGGACTGCCTTTTTAAAAATTTCTTCTTAGCGGTAAAATACCGGTTTTTCACTTTGTGGAAGGATGAGACTCATTCTTCGGTCCTTTTTATTAATTCTCTCAATAAAGACCTTTACTTTATCTCCCATCTTGAATTCTTCCTGTCCCGAAAGCTTACTCACGTGAATAAGACCTTCGACACCCGGTTCTAATCTAACAAAATATCCATATCGTTCTTTTCTGACAATCTCTCCCTGATGTTCTTTCTCTTTTGGATATTTCTCTTCAATTTCTTTCCAGGGATCATTTTCAAGTCTTTTGATGGAAAGATTAAGTTTCAGATCATCTTCATTCTTTTCAACAACAAGAACTTTTATTTTTTCTCCTTGTTTTACATAGACTGATGCATTTGTGACTTTCTCCCAGGAAATCTCAGAGATGTGAACAAGTCCTTCAACACCATTTACCTCACAGAAAATACCGAATTCTGAAACACCCAGAACGGTTGCTTCATATTCTTCATCAAGTTTGATTTTGTCGAATCGCTCTTTCAGGTCTTTTTGTGAAATATTCAGGACTGCTGCTTTTTGTGAAACAACAAGTCGATTTTTCTCTTCATCCACCTCAAGAACTTTTACTTTAATTCTTTGTCCTTCAAGCTTGGATGGATCTTCCAGGAAGTCTGTTGTGAGTTGGATCTTCGGGATAACGCCTCGAATACCCATAAAATCTACAAACACGCCGCCTTTGCCGTATTCTCCGCAGATGACATCAATATCTTCTTCATTTTTCTTTTTCTGGTCAAGAATATCCCACTTCCCTTTTTCAAAGAAAGTTCTCATAGAAACAACCGGAAAGCCCTCCCGTGATTCTTCTGAAATGATGCGGACATGAACCTTATCTCCTTCTTTTAAGTATGGAAGATATGTTGTGATTTCTTTCAATTCTTTTTCACCGAGTACGGCATGAGCTTTTGCACCGACATCAAACAACACATTTTTCTTGGAAAGAGTCAGAATGCGGGCATCCATTTCTTTTCCTTTTTGTATGTTTGACACCGCTTGATTCAAAAGCAGTGCTTCCATAGGATGGACCTCCTTTCCTGTTTTGGTTTGTGTTTTAGGTTGATTTTTAGCCATAAATTATTCTCCTTCCTCTCGTAAAGAGGATAGGTTATTACTATACCACATTTTGAGGGAAATACAACGTTTTTTCCTTAGATAACGCTTTATTTATTGAAGTTTATCAAGCTCGACTTTTGCTTCCTCGTTTTTTTTGAGTAAGGATTGGAGAGTGTCGATTTCCGCCTGTGTTGTTTTTTCCATAACATCGGCGATGACTTGTTTATGTTTTGCGTTACTCTGATAAAGTTCAAGCGTAAAATCACTGGGATAAGAACCGCCCTGATCCTTAATCTCCTTTAACAGATTGGGGATGTGTAAAAACTGATCTTCGGCCTTGATAAGCTCCTTTATTGCAAGTTGCTCGGAACCCTTGTCTGCAAGCTCAATGGATGCAGACATGTGTTTATCAGACAAATGAAGATATAAATTTGATTTTTTGTAGTTATCTCGCGTGGTAAAAAGGAGAATATTGTCACGCACTACTTTTACCAAATAGAGGGGATGATCAGGAAGCAATCCAGGATATGGAAGTTGATAGAGAACTTCTTTTTCTTCAATATTAATTGATTGTGATTGCGTAATGTTGTAGATCGAAGGGATGAAAAAAAGTGCAGACAGAAACGCAAAAACAATAATAACAAACTGTTTCATAAACCAAAAATTGTGAAAATAATAACCCCGCTCTTTTTTGAAAAAAATCAATAGGTGGAGCGGGGTTATATTTACGAGTTATTTAACTCTTCTTTTAAGACTTTTACCAGCGGTAAAGCCTGGTGTTTTTGTTGCAGGGATTTTGATTTCTGCTCCTGTCTGAGGATTGCGTCCTTTTCGGGCGGCTCGTCCTCTGACGAGGAATGTTCCGAAACCTGTAACCACTACCTTTTCACCTCGCTCCATTGCTTCAGCGACTGTATCAAAGACTGCATTGACTGCATCTTTTGCTGCTTTGGAGGTGAGTCCGGCTCTTTTTGCTACTTGAGCAATTAGGTCAGCTTTTGTCATGTATTATTTCACCTCCTTTCTTTGACTGTGTATGCTTCTACTCTCTAAACAGAGCGTAGGAGTAAGATATAACATAATCTCCTTTACAGCTTATCTCCTACTGAGCCTCTTGTCAATCCGTACTTAGTTGATCGTATTGCTACAATCTATATCAATTGTACTTCGCCGTCGCTTCAGCACGATATTCTCGGAGCACTGTGATCTTTATTTGCCCCGGGAATACATCAAATTTTTTCTCTAATTCTTCTTTTAGTTTTGATGCCAGAATGGTTGCATCGTCATCGGAGATCTCATCCGGTCTGACGATAACCCGTAATTCCCGACCGGCCTGCAAAGCGTATGCCTCGCGAACACCCTTTTGCTTTGTTGCCGTTTCTTCAATTGTTTTAATTCTTTTCAGATATTCTTGAAAGTCCTCATGCCTTGCTCCCGGACGTCCGCCGGAGACGGCATCTGCAATATATACAATAATCGATTCAACCGATGGGAACGGAATATCTTCATGATGTGCGGCAACACAGTCAACGACTTTTTTGGCAAAACCGTGCTTCTTCAAAAGCTCCACTCCGAGATCTACGTGTGAACCCTCTTTATCAGTAACGACTTTCCCGATATCATGCAAGAGACAGCCGATTTTAACCGTATTTACGTCTGCCTTGAGTTCTTGTGCTAATGCTATACCGATCCGTGTTTCTTCCAGAGTATGCAGGATCATGTTCTGACCGTATGAGTATCTGAATTTAAAGTGACCTAAAAGCCTTACAAGTTCATGCGGAAGATTGAAGACACCTACGCGATGAACTAAATCTTCACCGGCCTTATAAATGGTTTCATCAACTTCTTTTTTCACTTTTTTAACAATCTCTTCAATCCTTTGCGGCTGGATACGACCATCTTTAATGAGCTTCTCCATTGATATACGGGCAATTTCACGTCGTACTGCATCAAATGAAGAAATACGTATTACACCTTCTTCTTCAAGATCAACATCAACACCTGTAGCAAGTTCAAAAGCTCGAATATTTCGACCGTCTTTTCCGATGATTCTTCCTTTGTAATCATCACTCGGAAGTTGAATTACAGCTAATGTATATTCTGAGACATAGTCTGTTGCTCCGTATCTCATAGAGTCAACGAGAATTTCTTTTGCTTTTTCTGCAGATGTTTTTTGAACCTCTTCCTCGGCTTCACGAACTTTTTTAGCGATTTCACCTTTTAGCTTATCTTCCCATGCTGTAAGAAGGAGCTTTCTAGCTTCATCTTTCGTCATTTGAGCGATTTTTTCAAGCTTTATAATAATTTTGTCCTTAGCTTCCTCAAATTCTTTCCTACGCTTTTCGACTATCTGTTCTTTATCGCGAAGGCCTTGGTCTTTGCTCTGAATCGTCTTTTCGCGATCTTCTATCGCTTGCTCTTTTTTTGACAGCCTTTTTTCAATTTCAAGGCTATCGCTCATGATTTTCCGAGCCTCTTTCTCAGCTTCTTGTTTGATTTTTAACGCTTCTTCTGTAGCTTTCAGCACAATTTCTTTTGATGCCTGCTTTGCTTTAGTTATCTCTTCCTGTCTTTCTTTTCTGAAGATGGAATTAATGAATGACTGTAACATACAATTTATGTAGTGAAGCGGGTGGAAGTATGAGCGAATGTAAAAACCTTTTTATATACAACATGCAGACAAATCCTGCATTATAAATAATCCCCTATTTAAACAGGAAACTATGACTGTTTTATATTGTTGTAATAAGATAAAAAGATTTGTAGTCGCATACTAATAAAAGAAAAACTTATTTTGTTAACACCCAACTTCATCAATTATTAACCCTTCTATTGTACCTCTTCTTGCCTGTTTCTTCAATACAATCGTTTACTTATGTATTTTTCTCCATATATTCCATGGCTTGTTTTGCTGTATCGAAAGAAAATCCACGACGGGATAGAAAATCAATTCCTCTTTTTTTTCGCTTGATAAAATCAAGATTTTTGTATCGGGACCAAACCTTAGCCAATGCTTCTTTAGCCAATGCTTTTTCATCTAGGTCAGTTTGTTCAAAGTAAGAATTAATTTTTGTTTCAGATATACCCTTTTTGAGAAGTTCCAATCGAAGAGCATACTCACCTTTCGGTTTTATTGCTGTCTGGTGACGGACATATGAATCGACAAAGGCGTCGTCATTTAAATACTTCTGTAATCGAAGTTTTTTCATCACCTCTTCAACATCTTCTTCTGTAGCATGATATGTTTTTACCTTCTTCTTTAGGTATTCATACATTTCCTTTTCACTTCTTTGACGTAAGTAAAGGTAAAAATATGCTTTGTTAAGCAACTTTTCTATTGTTTTCTTCGACATATCTTAATGACTTATTCTGTCGTTTTATCAATGGTTTCTGTCTTTTTCTTTTTTATTTCTAATACTTCGTAGACTTTTTTCGTCAATGCTTCTCTCAACTTTGAATCTTGTTTTAGCGCCTCTTTTGTCTGTTCCATGCCTTGACCGACAACGTTGCCTTCATATTTATAAAACGCTCCGCTTTTATCAAGGATATTCTTCTCTGCCGCAATATCTACTAAGGAGCCGAGATTATCGACACCATCAGGTAAGATAGAAAACTCTGCTTTTTTGAACGGTGGGGCAACTTTGTTTTTGACGACCTTCACACGAACGCGCGCACCCAGAACCTCATCACCTTTTTTGAGTGTTTGAATTTTTCGGACATCCATTCGTACTGATGCATAAAACTTGAGAGCCATACCGCCTGTAGTTGTTTCAGGATTTCCAAACATAACTCCGATTTTCATACGAAGTTGATTGGTAAAGATAATTGTTGTTTTTGATTTTGAGACTACTGCAGTAAGTTTTCTTAAGGCTTGTGACATAAGTCTTGCCTGAAGTCCCATCTGCGCATCGCCCATCTCTCCTTCAATCTCAGCACGGGGGACAAGGGCAGCAACTGAATCTACAATAATAAGATCAACCGCACCTGATCTGACTAATGTTTCTGTTATCTCTAATGCTTGTTCTCCTGTATCCGGCTGTGAAATGAGGAGCTCATCAAGATTTACACCCAGAATTTCGGCCCATGCAGGATCCATAGCGTGTTCTGCATCTACGAAAGCGGCAGTCCCGCCTGCTTTCTGTGCCTGAGAGACAATTGATAGTGTGATTGTAGTCTTGCCTGAAGCCTCCGGACCGTATAATTCAATAATTCTTCCTCTGGGTATTCCACCGACTCCAAGAGCAATATCAAGCGGAAGAATTCCTGTCGGTATTACCGCGACAGCCGCAGTTGGACCGTCACCTAATTTCATAATAGACCCTTTTCCAAATTGTTTTTGAATTTGTTCAATTGCGAGATCTATTGCTTTGTTTTTTGCACTTTTTTCAGGAGAGTCTGTCGTTTTTTTTACTGCCATATGTATTTACAAATAGTAATTGCACACATTATTGCAGACAAAAAAACAAAAATCAATCCGATGATGAAGTAATGATATAACAAAAGAAGATTTTCTTATTAAATACTTACCGGTTCATTATTTTTTCCTCAAATAGATTCCGGCTGTCATCGCCGCAAGTGAAAGAGGAAGCATGAGAGTTGCTGCTCCTGTTTCAGGAATTTGTTGAACACCGCCTTTTGCAGTGTTCGTGTTCACATATGTTATGGTTTTTGTTCCATTATTTTGAGTTCCGTTTTGGGAACCGTTTTCAACAACCTTAATCTGTACCGGAGTTGTTGTTGGAGTTCCGGAAAGAATTTCTACCATACTACCTTTTTTTGATAGTGTTGGTGTCGGCGTTTCTTCCTCATTATTAAAAAGGAAAGCAAACGGATTCCAGCCTTTTTCTTCACCTTCTTTTGGTGTTGTTGTAGGTGTGAGAGTTATTGTTATGGTTTTTCCGTCTGCGACAGTTGACTGCTGTCTTACACGGTTGCTGATCCAGACAAAAATAAGGATTAAAACAATAAATCCAAGTACCAGTGAAACGAGTTTGTTAAATTCCATAGAGTTTATTATATCATTATAGGATAGTGTTTGCAATGGTTTCTTACGTTTTTTTTACTATCATGGTGGGGTGTTATGATCCGTGCGCAAATGTGTATAGTAAAACAGTCTCCGCTCCGTTCTCTTTTAAGACTTTCGCCGTTTCCTTTGCGGTACTTGCCGAAGTAAAGATATCGTCAACCAGAATGATTATTTTTCCTCGAATATTTTCCGGATTTACTACTGAAAAAGCGCCTTTTATATTTTTTTTACGCTCTTCTTTTGTGGATATTCTTGCTTGTGGAGGTGTGCTTTTAATTCTTATAACAGAATCTGTCATAGCTATTCCTGTTTGGTGAGATAAATAGTCAGCAATAATCTGTGCCTGGTTAAACCCGCGAACTTTCTTGCGGGAAGTATGCAAAGGAATCGGTTGGATAAGGGTTTGATCTTTGGGCAGTTTTTTATATATTTCCGTGCGCCACCAGTGTACAGGTAAAACTTCTTTCACCTGATTGAATACATCATACGCCAGCCCATATTTAATATCTTTTACAATCTTTTGTGTGATTTTGTTATATCTTACGATAGAAAGTGCACCATCTAAGCCGTTATTGTGTTTGCACCTGTCATGTGTTTTTCCTTGCGGTGAATTTTGAAAGCAGTACGGACAAACATCTTGCAATGTGGGTTTTATTTCTTTTCGACAGGATTCACATATTGCTCTTCCTATCTTTTTGCAACCAACGCAGCTTTTGGGGAATAACAAATCAAAGAACATATTGATTATATACAATAGTATAACATTTCTTCTTGTTTTTAATAATTGATGCATTTTGAGCTGTTGAAAATCCATGTTAATATGTTTATTATTTGTGGATAAGTTATCCACATTTTATCCTTAGTATTTAAACATGGCTATGTTGTCGTCTTTTTGGGATTCGTTCCTTGAGTCAATCACTGAAAAAAAAGAAAAAAACCCCATATTCTTCTCCATATTGAAAGATGCACAACCCGTTGAAATAAAAGAGGATACACTGGTTCTTTCCTGTACCAGTAATGGGGCAAAGAATTATCTTGACAAAAAAAAGGATGAAATTGAAGATCTTGTATCTTTTAAGGCAGGGAAAAAAACCGCTGTTGAGATTATCATACAAGAAAAAAAACTTGACGGGACAGCACCTTTACTTGATTTCCAACCTTCCAAAGAAGATCTATATAGAAAGTGTGGCTTAAATATTAACTATAATTTTGAAAATTTTGCGGTTTCGCCTACGAACCAGATTGCTTTTGCTGCGGCACAGTCCGTTGCAAAATCTCCGGGGGTTTCATATAACCCTCTATTCTTTTACGGAGGTGTTGGTGTCGGGAAAACTCATTTAGCGCAATCTATTGCTAAAATTATTTTGGACAGTGATTCAGAAAATAACGTTTATTTCTGTTCAAGTGAAAAGTTTATGAATGAGCTTATTGAATCAATACGTGCAAAGACAACCGCGAGATTTCGGAAAAAATACCGTTCTCTCAAACTAATCATAGTTGATGATATTCAGTTTTTGGCAGGAAAACAAACAGTCCAGGAAGAGTTTTTTCATACGTTTAATAGTATTGTGTCTGCCGGCGGACAAGTTGTTTTAACATCTGATCGCCCGCCTTTCGAAATCAGAAACTTGGAAGACAGACTTCGTTCCCGCTTTTCCGGCGGGCTTATTGTAGATATTCAGCAGCCGGACTTTGAGCTGCGAACTGCGATATTACTTATTAAAGCCCGCGAAAAAAATATTTCAATTGATATAGAAGCTGCAAAAATTATAGCAGAGACCGTCCTGGACACCCGTTCATTGGAAGGAACTCTTCTTTCTCTATATGCCCGAACGCTTACCTCAAATACGAACAGAATTGATTTAAGCATTGTTGAAGATTTTTTCCACGCGAAGACAGAGCATGTTAAAAAAAGGATTTCGCCTCAGGATGTGATTAAGACGGTTTGTTCATTTTACAATATCAAGCAGTCTCACATCAAAGGGTCAACGCGAAAGAGCACAATTGCTCTTGCCCGCCAAATAGTTATGTATCTGCTCCGAACGGAGCTTGAGCTCAACCTCGAAGAAGTTGCGTATCTGGTAAAAAGGAAGGACCACACAACA
>Ga0066639_10004843_pt1 | contig 11407 bp, 12 predicted proteins | sample CryGeyCG2114_010_2_FD_59504 | JGI IMG/M metagenome (GOLD analysis project Ga0066639, IMG submission 59504) | Groundwater microbial communities from aquifer - Crystal Geyser CG10_big_fil_rev_8/21/14_0.10 | ecosystem: Environmental > Aquatic > Deep subsurface > Groundwater | place: USA: Utah... | reverse complement strand
GGAGTAAGAATTCCACCACAAATTTGCGCTAATGCTGCTATTGCAGCCACAAGACCCGCTACACCGTAAGCAGTTTCATCTCCGTAAAGTTTCAGAAGATAAGGCTGAAGTGCATAAAAAACATAAAAACTTACACCTGAAAGCAGGGGAGCTGAAAGCATAATCCAGCGAACCGGTGGATTTTTTATGCCATACGTAATAGACTGATTTAAAATAAGTTTCATTTCGCTTAGTGGCTTCTTAGGTTTTGTTGGGGTAAATCCTAAATCTTTCATAAAGAAAAATGCCAATATAAAAGTAAAAACTAAAATTACTGACCGTATTATATAAGGAACACCTAAATTCGAATACTGGGCTATCACACCACCCAGAATAGCACCGGTAAGCATAGCAATCCCGCCAATTATCTGACCTTTTGCCATCACTCCTTCCAAATGTCCTTTAAATTTAGTCGCTTCAAGTGCATCAACTAGCCAAGCTTCAACAGCACCTGAAAAAAATGTAAACCCTAATCCTAAGAGAATGCTAGAAATTGCCCATCCCCAGAAAGGCCCTTGAATTTGCCACATTAGAAGATAAAGTGCAGTTGAAAATGCTAAAGTAAGCGTGCCCATAAGATATGAGACTCTTCTACCATAAGTATCAGCTACAATTCCTGTAGGTACTTCGAAAATTACCATACCTAATGTAAAGAATGCATTTGCTAAAAAAGCTTGAAAATTTGATAATCCTGCATCGAGAAGAAAAATTGTATTAATACCCCAGATAAATGAAGCTGCTAACGTATTTCCTAATATGAGGAGAAGATAAATAGTTTGAATATTTTGGGGTCTTTTCATCTAAACATTCTACAATATTTTAATTAGTAGTTGACAAGTATTTTTATTTCTGATTATATTTAATTATGGCAAAGAAAAAAGCAAAGGTTTCAAAAAAAAGCTTAAGTGCTAAAAAAAGCCACGGAGAACTTTTTGATAAGCATGATAATTTAATTTGGCTTTTACCAATATTTTTTATCGTAGCTATAATTGCAGTTATGGCACTGAATAATTCAACTCAACCGGTTGATCAAGACCTTAATTACGAAAATGAAGTAGTAATCGACAATAACATCGAACTACCTGAAACAGAAGAGCTAATGGTCGAAGAAGACCTATAATTCCCACTTTTTGCTTCGAAATTAAATATGAATTAAACACTTGACAAACTAGTTATAATGTCCTATAATACGCAAACTATGGGACAAAAATCAACAATTTTAGCTGTTGGACTTATAATTTTTGCTGTTATCCTAGTGATACTATTTATAGTTAGCAGGGTCATGGGGGGCGGAAGCAATGATATTGACCCAGCTAAATCTACATCAGAAAACAATATTCAAAAAGTTGAATCTGTGGAACAAGCTATTGAAAACAATGTTCCGGTATCGAAAATCTTATCTACTCCTAATGTTTATGAGGGTTACAACCTTTCCGTAACATCAACTGTGGCCGGATGGGCTACAAATAACGCATTTTATTTCACGGGTGAGAGCTCTGGACTCTTTGGAGGACAATCAAGAGGACAGCTTCTCGTGATCACAAATCAAGCTTTTCAGCTACCCCAAGACTCTACGGATGATAGACTGGGACTTGGTGAGATAACCAAAATTACCGTGTTAGGTAAATTGGTAATTATGAACAGAGAGCAACTCGAATCAGCGCTTGGTGTGAATCTTGATGATCCAAAACTGGAACTTGGTAATCAAGCAATATATAGATGGAATTTAGGGCCTGTTCTTCTAATGGACAGCTATCTAATTCCTGAATCAAGTTAAACTTTAAACCTCGGAATTACAGTCAACTTTCAGCAATTTTTCAGCAAACTGGTATAATTTACATCTATGAAGGTACTTGTCGTAGAAGACGAGCATAAAATTGCAAATTCCATAAAAAAAGGGCTAGAACAAGAAAGATTTATAGTAGATATTGCATATGATGGGGAATCCGGCCTGGATTTGGCTCTTGGGGAAAACTACGATGTTATAATCCTAGACAGAATGCTCCCAATTCTTAGCGGAGACGAAATTCTTAATAAACTTCGAAATAAAAACATTCACACTCCGGTTCTGATTCTAACCGCAAAAGGTCAAACAAATGATAAGGTAGAATTGCTAAATTCCGGAGCAGACGATTACCTGACTAAACCGTTTGCTTTCCTAGAGCTAGTAGCTCGAATTAATTCACTTGGCAGAAGACCCCGAAAAGCGCAAAAAAGCGAGCTAAAAGTTAGAGACTTAACCCTTAATACCCAAAGCTTTGAAGTAAATCGGGGAGATTCTCCTATAGAGTTATCAAATAAGGAATTTACACTCCTTGAGTACCTTATGAAACATCCTCAGAAAATCTTAAAAAAAGAACAAATTATTATGCAGGTATGGAATTATGAATCAGATATAATGCCAAATTCTGTTGAAGTATACATAAAACACCTCAGGGATAAGATTGACAAACCATTTAAAAATGATCCTCCGCTTATTCATACTGTCAGAGGATTTGGATACAAAATTGCTTAAATATGTTCGAGAGAACCAGAATTAAATTAACCGCCTGGTATTTACTGATAATTATGACTATCAGTCTTTTATTTAGTCTTATTATCTATTCTATGGTAAATATCGAATTTGTAAGATTTGAAAGTAATCAAATCAAACTTCAAAAAGATATGATTGAAAAAAGATATGTTCCCGCTCCAAAACTGAGTAATATATTTTTTGTAGATATACACGAAGCCAGAATTAGACTTATCACCAGACTTGCCCTTCTAAATCTAGGAATACTTATTTTTTCCGGAGGAGCTGGGTACTTTTTAGCAGGAAGAACTCTAAAGCCCATCAAGGAAACAATTGATGAGCAAAACCGCTTTATAACAGATTCTTCACATGAATTAAGAACTCCTTTAACATCGCTTCGTTCTGAAATAGAAGTGAGCCTAATGGACAAGAATCTCTCAACAACTAAAGCCAAGAATGTTCTTAAGAGTAATTTAGACGAAGTAATAAGCCTACAAAATCTATCAGATAGTCTCCTTGAACTGGCAGAAGGAAGAGAAATAATAAATAAGAATAACTTAAGCAAAGTTTCAATACTAGATATAATTAATACTTCAGTTAAAAAAACTAAAAACCTAGCTGAGTCAAAGAATATTAAAATAATAAATAATACTAAAGATAAAATAATAACTGGAGACTTTGAAAGATTAACGGAAGCTTTTGTAATAATTATTGATAATGCTATAAAATATTCTCCCGAAAAAAGTAAAATTCATATTTATTCAAAAAATAAAAAAAACCAAACAAATATTTTTATAGAAGATCACGGTATTGGAATCCAAAAAGAAGACTTAGACCATATTTTTGATAGATTTTACAGAAGTGAAAAAAGCAGAAATGAAAAAGGATATGGTCTTGGTCTTTCAATTGCAAAGAAAATTATAGATACTCACAATGGGGAAATTAAAGTTACTAGTATTCCAGGCAAGAAAACTATCTTCAACATAAAGCTTCACTCTTAATCTTAGACGCTCTAGCTTAGATTACTACACAAAAGCTGAGTTTGTTTATAAAAATAAAATCAAATATAAAAATTAAAATATACCCTGGAAATTAAAAGTATCTTGAGTTTTATACTAATGGAGCAGACAAATGACTAGCATCATTTACTCTTATAAGATTTGTTTTTTCTTTAAGTAAATGTATTTCCGTAATAGAGCATTCAAGTATCTCTACATGCAGAACCGAATCAAGGGGATCTCTCTGAAAGGGGAGTAGGTCCGGAGGAAAATGATTCAAAAGATAATCTCCAATTATTCCGGCATGAGCTATAACTAATGATACCTGATCTTCGGGAATATCTTCTAATACTTTTTCCAGTCTTTTGCCGGAGAGGATAGACGAATCTCCATTCTTGGGTCTATAATTTCTATCTATTGTGGCTTTATCCCACTGCTCTAAAAACTCCTCAAAAGACTCATTTTCCCTGTCACCCCAAACCAATCTCTCCCTAAGTCTGTCATCTGTTTTTATATCTAGATTTAAAATTTCAGAAATTATTTTTGCAGTCTGCTGAGTACGAGGCATTGGACTTGCATAAATTTGATTTATTTTTTTATCTTTGAAGTATTTCCCTGTTAGCTCAGCTTGTTTAACTCCCAGCTCACTTAGGAGTGTATCCTCTGTATAGCTTTCTCTTTTACCATGACGAACTAGATAAATTTTTTTCACAAATATAAGTATATCAAAAAAAATAATAAGTAGGTTAAGTTTTTTAATTAATCAACAAAAATGACATATAAAAATGTATAATAGGTCAATGGATGATAAAAAAACTACTGGCTACATTCTCTTAACTTATAAAAATAAAGTCCTACTAATGTATAAATCCAATAGTTCTATTGATGAGGAAAAACATGAATGGACACTCTTGGAGACAGTAAAAAAAGGAAATGAATCTATTAAAAAAGCTCTTGCAAGATTAGTCTTTCAGGAGGCAGGTATTAAATTGGTAAATATTGATTTTATCGAAGATAATTTTTACCATTCAAGACTCACCGATAATCATGTAAACAATATTAAAAGAGACGAATTACAATTACTTAATTTTTTTAGCAAAAATGAACTAAATAACCTAAATCTTTCCAACATTACTAAGGACTTTCTGGCAAAACACAATAATTTAATATAATTTAACTATTAAAACCTATAGTTTGCTATTTTATAAATATGCTGCTATAATGAGTTCAGGAAGAATATAAGAAATAATAAAAATATAACTACTAATAAAGCCACGTTTTTATAATTAAACTTACTTCACAAATAAAATTAAAAAATGAATTACAAAAATAATTATCGTAAAAGAGCATTTAATGGTGCTCCTCAAAAGAAAAAACAATCAAATGTTAATCCAATGCTGTTTATTAATAAACCTACACAAAAAGAAAACTCAGAAAAAATATACATTAAAAATAAATTTTCTGATTTTTTGATAGCTGAACAAATTAAATTAAATATATCAAATAAAAATTATGAAAAACCTACTCCCATTCAAGATCAAGTAATTCCCCTAATTCTTCAGGGAAGAGATATTATAGGAATTGCAAATACCGGAACTGGAAAAACTGGAGCATTTCTAATTCCACTTATAAATAAGGTACTTTTTAATAGATCTCAAAAAGTTCTAATTGTCACTCCCACCAGAGAACTCGCAGCTCAAATTAATGATGAATTAAAAATATTTGCCAAGGATATGAATATTGCTTCAGTTTTATGCATTGGAGGCTCCGGAATTAATTATCAAATAAAAAGTCTAAGAAAAGATCATGATTTTGTCATAGGCACACCTGGGAGGCTAAAGGATTTAAAAATGCAAGGTAAATTAAATTTAGCAAAATATAACAACATAGTTTTGGATGAGGTAGACAGAATGATGGACATGGGATTTATTAATGACATAAAGTTCATCATTTCCCATCTACCAAAAAGAAGACAGTCTCTTTTCTTCTCAGCAACATTACCTATAAATATTATGCCAATCGCTAAGTCATTTCTTCACAATCCTGAAACAGTTTCTGTAAAAACCCAGGAAACTGCTGACACCATCGATCAAAACATAATAAAAATTCAGGGTAGAAATAAAATTGACGTATTGCATAATTTACTTACTGAAGAAGGATTTGATAAGGTACTAATTTTTGGAAGAACTAAATGGGGTGTTGAAAAGCTAAGCAAGACTCTTAAACTCAGAGGATTTAATGCTTTGGCCATTCACGGAAACAAAAATCAAAATCAAAGACAACGTGCTCTTAATCAGTTTAAAAATCAGGAAATAAACATACTCTTAGCTACGGACGTAGCATCCCGAGGACTTGATATTGAAGATGTAACTCATGTGATAAATTATGATGCACCTATGAGTTATGAAGACTATATTCATAGAATTGGCAGAACCGGTAGAGCAGAAAAAAAAGGAAAAGCAATTACCTTCATTGATTAACTCAATATATAATTAGATGGGTAGCCTACCGTACGATCTTCGCACCTATTTTAGCAATCTACCATTGAACGAAATTGAGTTTTATAAAAATTCCTATTTGCTTTTCTGATTAAGAAACTCATCCTTAATCTTTAAAACTAACTCTTTATTAACCTCCACTTTGCTCCATACTGGAGGATGACCAAAGGTTGTGTCATTCCACTCTTTATCATTAAAATGCCGTGGGGTAGCATAACGAGGAATTGCGTGAAAGTGTAAATGATGTAAAGCGTTTCCCATTTGAAGATAATTTAATCTATCTGGCTTGAATTCCTCGATACCTGAAAGAGTTACTTCCAACTCTTTCATCACCACTTTTAGTTCTATTACCTCTGCATCTTCTAGTTCCGAGATTTTCTCAATATCTCTTTTAGCAAAGATGATGAAGCAGCCAAGAGTGTGTTGACGAAAACTAACTTCTAGCACCCAATGTTTGTATTCCTTTACGAAACCGTCCTTGTATTTTCCTTCTGTGTCCCAAATTCTTACATCCATACTGGAATTATATCAAAGGTTCGAATACGGTAGTGGGTAATAATAGTTTGATACACAAAATCGAGGCTAAAAAACTTGGGGTGGATGACAGCCCATTCCGCATTTTATGCTCCAGGATTTCGCTTTGCTCTGCAATATTAATTATAAATCTTCCAAAGTTCGTTTTAATATTTCTTTAAACTGCCTTCTGCCGTACCCACTTTTTAAAAATCTTTCCCTAGATTGTGCATCGAGCTTATTAATAAAGTATTCATAGTGAATTAACCTAAGAGGTATTCTATTTTTGGTAGCTTCAACTTTTCCATTTGCATGCTCAGTCAATCGTTTTTTAAGATTATTAGTAAACCCTATATATAGCTTATCATCTTTCAAAGAATAGAGGATATAGACGTAAAATCTAATTGAAACGTCTGACGTTTCTTCCATAATATTATATTAATATAATTAAAGGTAGTCGCGTCAAACGCGACACCTCGTCTTCCTCGGGGGAACCGAGTATGACTCGGGGGTGGATGGCAGTCCTTGCGCTTACGAGCGCAGGATTTCGCTGTGCTCAGGGATAAAAAAATCCCAATCATAATCATCACATAAAAAAATCCTACAAAATGCAATACTTTTTTATGGGTGGATGACGGGGACGGATTCGACAGGCTCACCATTTTTATCCCATCAATCTTCAACAACGCTCAAGGATTTGCTTAATTTTATTAATAATTCTTTGTTACCATCAATCAGGGCTTTCTTCTTTGCACTGGACCATTTCTTTAATTGTGTTTCACGCAATTCAGCCTCTTTTCTTGTCTTAAAATTCTCAGAATAAACTAATATAACTTCAGAAAACTTTTTAGTAGCAATATTTTCTTTATTCTTGTGAGATTCGATTCTTTTATTTAAATTGGATGTTAAACCCACATAATATGTTTTCTGTTCGCAAAGAAGAATATAAATATGCCAAGGCATATGTTTTAATTAGGGTCGCAAACCCTGAGCTTGTCGAAGGGTGGATGACGGGGATCGAACCCGCGGCCGCCTGGACCACAACCAGGTGCTCTACCACTGAGCTACATCCACCGCGTAAGACGCGGTTTCACCATTTTCGCAAAACCACAAATACGCTTATGTAATTATACCAGAGGCTAGACTTGGCTACAATTGAAATATATAAATAATTACAAATTAAATTGATATAATGTGAAGATGAAAAAAAGTACGAAAATAAAAAAATTTGACGCAGTTGTACCATGCTATAACGAAGAATCAAGGGTAGGAAACGTTTTAGATACACTGACCAAATCTAAATATATTAATCAAGTAATATTTATAAATGACGGAAGCAAAGATAATTCCCTGAGGGTAGCAAAAGAGTATAGTAATATAAAAATTATTAATTTAAAAGAAAACACGGGAAAAGGAAATGCTGTCAGCAAGGGACTTAAACATGTAAAATCCAAAGCAGTTTTTCTATTTGATGCTGACCTAGTCGGATTAAAAGAAATCAATATTAAAAAAATATATATGTCTTTTATTGATAATCCTAACTCCATGGTTGTTGGACTTCGACAAAAAAACTCAATAAACTTAATTCACTGGCTAAGAAGAAATATACTACCACTTATAGCAGGGGAGCGAATCCTCTCTACGACAGAACTAAAAAAAATTATTCATGAATACGATATAGATGAATGGGGGCTAGAGGTGTACATGAACTATCATTTCAAAACTAATAATATACCTATTCATAAAATTCTCCTAAATGGGGTGAATGATGTTCCTAAGTTTAAAAAAGAAGAATACGGAATCCAGCCCTTCATCGAAGAAGCTCTAAAATTATCTTCGAAATACTACCAAATCTACTCAAAAGAAATTCCAAAAAACATTTACAACAGTCTTCCCACATTTAGCTTACCTATGATTTTAACTAATAACGAAAAAAAGAACAGTATATATACAAAAAGTATTTATTCAATTCATCAAATAACCGTAAGAAACAAAAAGATTAATTTTGCTAAAGCCGGTAAAGGGCCTTCGCTAGTCTTCGTGCATGGACTGGCAAATAATTGGATCTCCTGGATTCCATTAACCAATTATTTATACAAAAACTACACGACCTATCTTATAGATTTACCTGGGTTTGGTGACTCTGATGACTTAGATAAATACTCAATTAATATTGCAGCTAATTATCTAGAAGGATTTATAGAAAAATTACCCGAAAAACCAATCTCCGTAATTGGTCAATCTATGGGAAGCATGGTGGTTTCAGAAACTTTCAAAAAAAGTAACAAACTATCAAATTCAATAGTACTAATTGCACCAGTCATAAAAAATAAGAATTTAAAAAGACTTGCTTCACACACCCTAGAATCATCCCTTAAGATAATTGACAAATTTAGCATAAGTGAAATGTTCTTAAAAAAAATAATTGATACACGAATCGCTGCGTATACCGCTTCGAAGTACATAAATATGCATAAATTCGATAAATTTCTTGTTGACGAATATGGAATGATCGGTAAGAAAAAAATGAGGAAAGAAACTTTTGTACAAATGGGCCATTCAAGTGCTTTATATGATCAAAAATCTACTTTAATGAACTTAAATATTTCAACTCTAATTATTTATGGCAAGGAAGATAAAATTTCTTCTCCTGATGACGTAAATAACACTATTTTAAGTAACAATAAATCTATTAATTTAAAAGTCGTTCCATTTGCAGGACACGTTGTCTCCCTTGAACAGCCTGAAGAAGTTGCTAAAAATATCAAAGATTTTTTAAATTAGATAAATGAATTTTTAATTAAATTTTACTAATAATTATAAAGTGATAGAATAAGCCTGTCCGTTATCAATCAATACATGAGCTATATTTGGATATAATTGAACTCCGATTAATTCGGAGTAAAAAGATGAATAGCAAGAAATAGCGGAGATAGTATGAATTTAGCCTATAATCTGCGTCCAAAAAACTTTGATGAATTTGTCGGACAAAATCATATAACAGGTGAAAACGGTGTTGTTAAAAAAATAATTAAATCCAATATTTCTTTTTCTCTGATTTTCTGGGGACCACCCGGAAGCGGAAAAACAACTCTGGCAAATATAATCGCGAATGAAATTAATGCGGACTTCCACGCATTAAGTGCAGTAGAGGCAAAAAAATCTGATCTTAGTGAAATTATAAAGCAAGCTGATAAAAATCGAAAGAAAAATATTAAAACAATTCTTTTCCTTGATGAAATTCACCGCTGGAATAAGGCTCAGCAGGATTCACTTCTACCATATGTCGAAAACGGCACAATCTCGTTAATCGGTGCTACCACGGAAAATCCATCTTTTGAAGTGATAAGCGCTCTCTTGTCCCGCAGTAGAATTCTGGTTTTAAAAAGTTTGGAGCCGGAAGAATTAAAAACAATCATTGATCGTGCTCTCGGTGATAAAAAAAGGGGTCTGGGTAAATTTAAGAAATCCATTAATAAACATGCATCAGAACTGCTCATAAGACTCTCCGGAGGAGATGCCAGAATTATGCTAAATGCGCTAGAGATTGCAGCAGCGAGTTATAAAAAAAAACAAATTGATGAAAAAATTATTCAGGAAGTTTTTCAAACTAAATCAGCCGGTCTTTACGATAAAAAAGCAGAGGAGCACTATAACATTATCTCAGCTTTTATAAAAAGCATGAGGGGAAGTGATACAGATGCTGCACTTTATTATATGGCTAGAATGCTAGAAAACGGAGAAGACCCTAAATTCATCGCCAGGCGCATGATTATCTTCGCAGCTGAAGATATAGGTATTGCTGATAGAGGAGCCCTTATTCAGGCAGATGAAGCCTTTGAGGCGGTACATAAGATAGGGATGCCTGAGGCTCAGCTTATTTTAGCCTATGTGGTAATATATTTATCTCAGGCACCTAAATCTAGAGCAGTTCCAAATGCACTTGATGAGGCCAAAGCCGCAGTATATGAATTTCCAAATGAGCCTGTTCCGCTTCATCTAAGAAATGCTCCTACTAAATTTATGAAAGAAATCGGATATGGAAAAGATTACGGGTGGGGAGAAGATTACGTCGGACCCAATAAAAACTTACCATATTTGCCGAAAAAATTGGCAGGTAAAAAATTTTTCAAAAAATAACTTAACTTAAATTTAATAACATAATTTTTCTCATATTCCTTGGATCTAATATATACTTAGATAGTATTTTATAAGTATCATAATCAAAAACATAATTCTGACTTAAATCTTTAAGACTTTCAAACTCAGATTTCAGACTTCCCAGATAACACCAATTATCCACTACATGAATTTCAGGATGGCTATCAACTTCTTTTATTCCTATTGGACCGTCAAATTTCCACGGCTTTACTTTTTTTGAATAAAAACCTTCATCAAATCTGAGGTTATAACTAAGACTTTTTTCTTTACCTACACATGCTCCTTTACAAAATCCTAAATGGTAATTAAAGCAACTTCCCATGCCTTTTTCTATCCCCAAAAGTTTCGGACAAAGACTATGCACCTTAGCAACTTCATAAACATATTCATATAATAATTTTTTACTTTTAAAAACTCCCAATATGTTACTAATCTCATTTGTTTCTAATTTTCCCAATTCTTTAAATCCTAGAATGCTGTAACCATTTCTATCTATTCTCTTAAGTAAGATCTGCATTTTCCTGCTATCCCGCAGTTTTCTATTAAAAAGTGGCTGTTTTTCTTTAATCATCTTTGACTCTAGAAGTAAAGCACTCAGCTCACCAATGGTTTCTATAGCTTCAACACTAACTGCCTGCTGATAAAGTTTCATGTCTGTCGGACTATTAAAGTCATTTGAAAAATGA
>Ga0066639_10004840_pt1 | contig 11410 bp, 11 predicted proteins | sample CryGeyCG2114_010_2_FD_59504 | JGI IMG/M metagenome (GOLD analysis project Ga0066639, IMG submission 59504) | Groundwater microbial communities from aquifer - Crystal Geyser CG10_big_fil_rev_8/21/14_0.10 | ecosystem: Environmental > Aquatic > Deep subsurface > Groundwater | place: USA: Utah... | reverse complement strand
TAATAAGAAACTTGAATATTCCTAAAGATCGATTTACCAGTTTAATTTCCAGCTCAGCATCTATTGGACTCGAATCAAAAATAGGTGCCAACTGCCTTATTTTTCAAAACGTAGTGATATCTTCGAACGCAATAATTAATGACAACGTTATCATACTTCCTAGCTCTGTAATTCATCATGATTCTGAATTAGGTGACGGGACCATAGTTGGCTCTGGTTCTATAATTGCTGGAAAATGCAATATTGGTCGCAATGTTTATATCGGAAGCGGTGTAAGAATTCGCAATGGAATAAATATCGGAGAAGGAGCGCTGATTGGAATGGGGTCGGTGGTGACTAAAGACGTTCCACCGCGTTCGATTTCGTATGGAGTTCCTGCTGTATCGGTTAAGGAGCGTAACTCCAGCTCTTTCTACAAATGACCCAAAAATCAGTAACATATCCGTCTTTGGCGGGGTCGCCAAACTTGTCTTCATAGATTTCCATGCGAGCGGCGTAGTCGCGTGAACCAAACTCAGGTCGGCCTGTTGAGGCCAGTTCAACCTCGTCTTTGAACATTAGCCTAACGGTCCACTCACCTTCGCTGGGCTTACCTTGATAACCTTTTTGATCCTGAGCAAGTAGATTTCCAATGTATACTTTTCTATGGCTTACTTGTTGTCCATCGTGTGGAGCGGCGCCACCCGTGTAATTCCATTCATAATAACTCACATTTTGATTATGGCTGGAACAATTCGTTTGATTTGCATACACGTCGGTACTCATCGCGCTCATCAATCCAAGTAGACCAAATCCGAAAAATACAGATCTTATTTTCATATTGAGAACTCCTTTGAATCTTCAAATTTTGAATCCCATTTCCGAATTTCGGGAGATCGAAACTTGACGTCGACTCGATACTTACCAGCGTCTAATTCGGGTCTAGAAATGGAACGTAAATTATCATACTGAGTAAGTGCGCTCCAACCTTGGCCAGTGGACTTAAACCACTTGATTTCAAGAGAGTTTAAATTCGGCGCTGCCAACTCAACCTGATTTCCTTTTTGCTGAACACCATCAATCAATTCGACGCGATTGAAGAACTGATGCCACATATTTTCCTGATCGACTGAGCAAAACTTTTTAAGTCTCATGTTTCTCATCAAACAAGAATCCTCTGTCGGTCGGTACCCAACGCTTCTTCCACTGCTATTGTAGGTTAAAAATCCACCCACTTTGTCAGCAGTAAAATCATAATCAAGCGGCATTGAAAACACTTGTGCAAAAGCCAAAACGTTATCTCCGTCACCGCTAACATCCTGAATTTCAAGAGTATGTGCGCCTGGTGCGATTGTCGCATTCGGTTTTAAGTCAAAAAAGCTGCGATCCGCTGTGTATAGTCCAGTAATTTCAGCATCGACTCCATCGAGTTTCACTTTTATTTCGTTTGGATTAGACCATCCAACCGAACTAATTCTCACAAACAACCGTTGTCCAGAAATTTGCTGTTCCGGAATATTGAATCGAACTGTTTCTTTACCTCCGTTTAGAGACTTCCAAACATACGCACCGGTTATAAAATTGCCCTCATGAATTTCTTTCGAACCGTCTATCCAATGATTCCATGGCAGAGACTCCCGACCCGAATGATTTGCACCAGAATAGACCTGGCCACCGTCGTACTCCTCACCCACGTTTCCAAAATTATGACCAAGTTCGTGCCGCAATACCATAGTTCCACTTTCGACAGAGCGGGTTGTGATCGCGTAACGGCCGCCTAAGCCACCGTAGAAATTATCATTGGCAATAATAATTGGATAATCAGCTCTGGCCGGTGCCATCGATAGCGCTCGCTCAATTGCTGACGAATTTCCAGGCATGATGCCGCGTTTCGACCCCTTTGGACTCCTATACAATCCAAATGCCGTATTTTTATTTCTGAGATCTGTGATGCCAGACTCTTGCGATGGAACAAAAACGGCGTACACGTTAAACAGTGGCAAGTAAGATGCGAACGTGTCGCCAGTGAATAAATCATCAGCTATTCGTTGGGCATCTTCAAAGAATCGGTCTTTTTCTGCCAATGTGTAACCATCGCCCAAAATTGTAAGTTTAATTCGATTTTCGTCTGGGCCTTGGCGAACTAAAGTTTTGACCTCCGACTGGCTCCAATTTATATCATCCGCTGGCTGAAGCAACTCGGCTGCATTCATTATCGTTAATCGAGAAGCGGATACAGAAATTCGAGATGGCATTGCGCCGTCACGGTACCATGTTTCAGTAAATTCGGTATCTGAAGCCTTTGATTCTTCAGCAATGACAGCACGCCGTTTGGAAAGAACCACGCTGTCTTCTGAATAACGCGTGTCAAATTTAGCCGAAGTATTTTTTACATAAACAACACGAAGGTCCGAACCTTCTTTTTCGGTGCCTACAATTGTTCCGGCTTGCGCAGAAAATGTCGACGCGAGTAACGCTAAAAAAAAGATAGAATTATTTTTTGAAAATATTTTTGAATACGACATAAGGCCCCCATCTTTACGATTGGAGGCCTTTTTATCACAGGGTTAAAATAATAGGAAATTCAAGCCGAAGTTCACCTGACCATCGAATCTACGACGCTGCGTATCATCAACTAGGACTTCGTCATAGTAGGTCAGTCTAAAATTGAAATTCAGCGATAGGAGATCGTTGATATAGATCATCTGGCCAATTCCCAGCCACGGCGTGAAATACTCGCCTGTTTTGGTTTTAATCAACCCTGCTCCGGCGAGCGTGTAAATGTCCTGATAAATAATGAGGCTTCCCAGAAGACTTAACTTTCCGTAAAGCGGCGCCCAAGAAATTTCTCCTCCATAAAGTTGTTTTTGTGGATTGGTGTTCAGTACCTCACCAAATCGAGATTTAAAGTCCTTGGCGGCAGTCGAATCCGAAGTCGAATGCTGCATAAAAACACCACCGACTGAAAAATATTCCCCTAAATAATACCGTAATGTCCCACCTATTTGCCTGACCGTTAAAAAAGGATCGGAGTTCGTGACGCCCCAAAATGCGCCAATCTCAAGCCGATAGGCTTTCGAGAATTTTCTATTTTGGATTATAGATATCTGCTCTTTTTCACCTAGGTTCCAATAGTTTTGTTGAAACGCTTCAGTATCGAGGACCTTACCCTTACTCTTGGACTTCTTCTTCTTCCTGGCTGCCAGTAAAACATTTGAATTCAGCTCTGAACGAGTCTGATTATAATCCGGAAAAACATCGCTTCCCTTCACAGCTTGCGCTCCTGGTATCGATGCTCCCGTGCTCAGCAAAATTGCTAAAAGAAAGGTTTTTAGGTTCTTATCCATCCGTGGTCCCCAAAATGTATCTACCTTTAAAGTCTAACCGCTGCTCGGCGCATTTCCAACAATTTTAGTTGTTTCAAAGAAAATGAATGACCTTATGCGCAATAGAGCCTGCGAAATATCATATAATAGTGATACTTCAAAAACTTGGCCTGTTTCAGGTAGTGATTGCACATCATCGATTCTTTCGAGCAATTTTTAGTGCTCCCACCACCTGGCCGATTCTTATACTCGTCGTCTAATCCAAGGACATGCCCCATTTCATGAGCAAAACTTCGTGCTCCCCAGAGCAGCGACCAATTCGTATCATAAGGACCTCGCGATTTGCCTGCTTTTACATTTATCGAAAAATCGGCGTCCTTTTTTTCCTCCACTAATTGAAACTCAAAATAGACACTGAACGGAAACGGAGAAAACGACTCCCAAATTTGCGCAGCTTCATTTAATCGAGCCTGCAATAAATCTCTAGAATCCTGAGAAACCCTGTTTTTTATAAAGAACTTACTCGATACGACATATGATCCATCATCCAATGCTCGTACGTTGTAACGATATTTTTTTGCAACTAGCCCGAGGTACCTGATCTTACCCTCGATGTTAAAATCATCTTTTTTGAGATGTCGATCGAATTCAAATACAAGATCCGGGTCCTCTATACAATCTACGGAATCGCGCTTGATTCCTCGCTTTAAGAATTTACAATTGATCTGACCTCGACAATTAAAATAGTCTTCTAATCCGTCCAAATCGCTTATAACGACAGCCCCCGCAGGTCGCACACTCCAAGAAAAAACTAAAACAAAAATAAAAACAAAAAGTCGTACAAATCGTCTCATCACAGTTCCCCCGATGATTAATAGTGTAGGGTAAATAAAAAGACCTGCAAGACTTGTAATTTTCGACCAATTTGAGACAATCCGTCGCGGGGGATATTCACTATGCAAATTAATTCGGTAATTAGGCTTCTCGTGTTGAACTTGCTGCTCAATCTAAATCCTATTCTTGAAAACGCAAACGCAGGCAATCCGTATGAGCAATCTAGTCTGCCCATAACGCTTACAACCAACGAAGCTACATTTAAGAATATTGATTGCAGCTTAGATCAGTCTTGCAGTCTGAAAACTGCAACATTCCAAGATATTCAATACAAGATTTGGATAATCGATCGCTTTCACTATGGCACAAAACTAATCGCTCGCTATGAAACCGACTCAATCGATTCATTGACTGACTATGCTTTCGTTAGTTTTATAAAGGGATGCTCTTATCAGCAAAATGCCAAAAATATTGAATGGCCTCGCGTAATGGAAAGTTTTGACAAATACCTTCGAACCTTTTTTCCGAACTGGATTATTGACTCAATTGACTCGGATCCGGTTTACAACAGTTTGAGGGACTATAAAGATCAACGCCACTACGGGTACCGCTGGAATGAAATTCCAAAATCATCAGAAAAATCGACCGAGCATTTTTATGGAATAGACAAACCCAAGTTTCCGGAGCTCTATGTAAAGGACATGCCTTCTCAAGTGTTTCAAAGCGATTCAGGCGGGCATCTGATTAACTCATATGACTTTAAGATGTGCCTATTTAAAACTGAAACGATTCCCACTGCTGGAACTCGCGAAATGGATCTCGGAAAAGCGATTTACTGCCATGACTGGAGTAGTCGTTTCGAATATAGCGCCACTAAGAATCAATACGAAATTGCCGACTATGTTTCGCCCGTTTGTCAGACGAATTGAGGTGTGTTAAATCTTCTTTATTCATTTAAAGGAGCAAAAAACGTGTTTCAAAAACCAGAAATAGACTCATGGGAAAGTTACCTCAACGCATATAAACGCTCGTTATCTAATTCGGATGAATTTTGGGCTGAAGTTGCTGAAACTTTCGATTGGACAAAAAAATGGGAAAAAGTGTCCGAGGGCGATTTTACTGATTTAGAAATAAAATGGTTCGATGGGGGAGAAACGAATCTTGCAACTAACTGCATCGACCGTCATTTAAAAGATCTAGGAAATAAGCCAGCAATCATTTGGGAATCAAACGATCCCAACGAGGAAAGTCGAACTCTTACTTTTAAAGAACTTCATTTCGAGGTTTGTCGATTTTCAAATGTGTTAATTAAAAACGGAATAAAAAAAGGCGACCGAGTGTGTCTTTATATGCCGATGACCCCGGAAGCGGCGATCGCAATGCTCAGCTGTGCACGAATTGGGGCAATCCATTCTGTTGTGTTCGGGGGGTTTTCAGCTCAGGCCCTTAGGGATAGAATTAACGACTCGCAATGCAAAATTGTTTTGACTGCCGACTCTACAATGCGTGGCTTAAAAGAAGTTCGCCTAAAAGACGTGGTTGACGAAGCATTAAAGGATACTCCATCGATTGAACGAGTAATTGTACAAAAGCGAACTGGCAATAAAATTGACTGGAATTCCGACCGAGATCGCTGGTGGGATGAAGAACATCAAGGTATTTCTTCTGATAATGATGCCGTTGCAATGAAATCTGAAGATCCATTATTCCTTCTCTATACGTCTGGTAGCACGGGAAAACCAAAGGGCTTGATGCACACAACCGCCGGCTACATGGTGTATGCGGCCTATACGTTTCGAAATGTTTTTCAGCCAAAAGAAGGTGAACTCTATTGGTGCTCTGCGGATGTCGGATGGATAACCGGACATTCATACTTGGTCTATGGTCCGCTTTTAAATGGCATAACCACATTAATGTTTGAAGGGGTACCAAACTATCCCACTCCCTCTCGATTCTGGGAGGTGATTGACAAGTACAAAGTTAATATTTTCTATACAGCACCAACAGCAATTCGTGCACTCGAACAAAGCGGCGTAGAATTTGTAAGAAAAAATGACCTCTCTTCGTTGCGAGTATTAGGCACAGTTGGAGAACCAATTAACCATGAAGCCTGGGAATGGTACAACAAAGAAGTAGGAAAAGAGAAATGTCCTATAGTCGATACGTGGTGGCAAACTGAAACAGGTGGAATGATGATTTCACCGCTTGCCGGAATCACAGAATTGAAGCCCACCTTTGCAACCTATCCCCTACCTGGTGTTGATCCTGTTTTAGTAAATGATAAGGGCCAAGAGGTAGAAAATGATGGAAATTTATGCATTCGATTGCCCTGGCCTGCAGTCGCGCGCACCACTTGGGGCGACCCAAACCGGTATCGCGAAGTTTACTTTTCAACCTATCCTGGAATGTACTTCACTGGTGACGGATGCCGAAAAAATGAAAAAGGAATGTACCGAATCACCGGACGAGTCGACGATGTGATCAATGTTTCGGGTCATCGAATTTCGACTGCTGAAGTGGAAAGTGCTATCAACGAGCACGGAAATGCAATCGAAAGCGCTGTGATTGGCTTTCCACACCCTATTAAAGGTGAGGGCCTCTATGCGTTTGTGATCACACAGTCGCCACCGGTGGATGCTTCGATATTTGAAAAAGAAGTGAAATCTAAAGTATCAGAACTCATTGGGGCTTTTGCTCGGCCGGATCATGTTCAAGTTGTCGAGGGACTACCAAAAACGCGATCCGGAAAAATCATGAGGCGAATACTACGAAAAATCGCAGCAGGTCAGATTGACCAGCTTGGAGATACCAGTACGTTACTCGACCCGTCCATCATTAATCGGATTCTTAGTGGCGTTAAGGTTTAAATAAAGCCCGCATAGGCGTTTAAAGCCATTACCGTGCCTATTATAATGAGTGCAATCGCATGCCCTAATATTTGAGTGTGTATGAGCCTTTTCATTCAAGACCCTCCTTAAACATCAATAATGCAAGTTCGGGACCATATATTTATCCAATTATATCAATATGTTAGATATACACAAAACTGCACTGCCTTCCAAATTCCAGGATACCCGCCTTGGGTAAGCGCTTGTCTAGATTAGAGCTTGAAATTGATTCCAGCGAGGATCTGAATATCTCTAAACTTTACCGTCGCCCCGGAGGATTGCACTTTGTGATTATCGAGCCCAAACGCATATCGAGCATCTAGTCGCGCTTCGATCATAGGAGCAACTTTATATGCAAGCCCAGCGGCCAACATTAATCCCCAGTCAGATTTCAGTTCTTCTGCAATATCCGTTTCGCTATTAGTGATTGTAGCAGTAGTTCCACCAGCAGATGTCGTTGCGATCTCACTTTTAACTTTTTCGTTAAGCGCAGTTCCCCAATATCCGCCAGCTCCGACAGATATCGTGTCGAGCAACCAGTATCGAAACAATAATGGCACAGTAAGGTAAGTGTAGCTCGCCTCGATCGTAGAACTAGAAGCCGCTACCCCGGTAATCGTAACATCTGTATCAACTTTGTATTCAATATTTCGAGGAGTGTAGAAAACACCCAGCTCAATCGCAGGTCCGAGAAAACTTATCTCACCAAACGCGCCCATAATAAAGTTCGCCTGAGATTCAGACGTTACCGTATAGCTCAAAGGCGATACGTCGTAACTACTAAAAGTAGGTTTTACTAAATTCGCGCCACCCAATACGCCGAGCCGTACAAGCGCTTTTGAATGAGGGGCGCTAATGCCCATGACTAAAAATACACCTAAAATCCCAAAACTTAGACTGCTTAGTTTTTTATAAAATTTATTTCTACTTTCCATATTTCCTCCGAATTTATTCTTAAAATCACTACAGTGAATGCTCCTCTTCAGGATTCACCTGAAGGTATTTTGACAAAAAGTTTACTGCTAAATACATTGGAATGGTATCAATTAGTGCTGCGATAAATTTAAAAATGTAGTTTCCCAAAAAAAGCGAGAGCAACACCGATATCGGCATCTCTCCCCGCAGGAACACCGCACCGAAAGTAATCGAAATCACAGCGATGCTATCTACAAGTTGACTCACCATTGTACTTCCATTATTTCGAATCCAAAGATGCTTCCCTTTGGTGAGGCGCTTCCAAAAATGAAATAAATAAACATCGCAAAACTGGGCTGTCAGATATGCAATCATCGAAGCCAACATTGCTCCAGAGGTGCATGCATAGACCAAACCAAATAACTCGGTCGACCCAGAAGCCTTTGAGCCATTCGGCAACCCAATCGGCATTGAAAGGCTAATTGTTTGCCAAGGGGGCTGCTTATCTAGCGCTACTGATGGAAGCGAATCGCCAAGCCACATAATAAAATAAACAAATAAATTAAGAAATAACCCAACCCAAACCATCCAATTCGCTCGTCGACGGCCGTAAATTTCGCTCACCAGATCTGTGCATAAAAAAGTCAAGGGATAGGCGAGTACACCAACTGCAACGCTCAATGGCCCAATCTGAATGAATTTAGTTATTCCGACAATATTGAGCATCACCATTGATGCAAGAAATACTCCCAATAAAAAAATATATACGGTTTCTCGTCTCGCATTTAGTACGTCTGTGGATTTTGGATCGAAAGATATCATCTACGCCGATCGTACTTGATTTTTACAGATACTTCTAACGTTTTAATGTAGTATCTACTGATGCGTACTATTTGGTTTTTTATATTGGTTCTAGCTGTTTTACTCGCTGACTCTCTTGCTTACCACCAAACCCAGTTTTCAATTTTTGGATTTCAATTGGACTGGGGCCAACTCAATTGGAAACTTGAGCAATGGCGTGAATCGAGATCGTTTTTTCGGCAAACGCTGGCTTATTTTGACTGGTTCAAATTTATTTTTTGGTTTTTGCTGCCTGGCGCTATTTTTTATCGATATTTTTGGAAATTAAATAGATCCATAACCGCCGCAGACCTTAAAACTCTACTGATCGGAGTTTTTATTTCCTCATTGATTGTAGCCAGTATTTCGATCATACCTTCCCTATCAGAATATTACCAAACGGTGGGTGCGGCTACTCTCGAAACTCGATTTGCATATGTGTCGGCTCAACTGGCATGGACTATTTCCTGGCTCTTAGGCTACGAACTCATGCTTAGAGCGGGATTACCATCTGCTATCCGTTGTTTTTTTGATCTAGATAAAACTAAAATAATCCTGTTCGCGTTGTCCATTGGTTTTTTGGATAGTTTTTATCATGTAATTCAGTTGAAAGACCCGGTTGAATCCATTGGAATTGGTATTTTTGGATTTTGGGGGGCGAGCTGGGTTCTTAAGGGGCGATCGGTTTGGGTACCGATACTCATTCACGCGTCTATAGAATTCTTTTTTATTATGTACCTTGGATTCTTTTAGTATTTAATTCCTTTGTTCTATACCGGCTTCGTCCCATTCAGACCAAAGTCGTTTTGCGCGCGCTACCCAAGACCCATCGGTGTAGTCAAAATCACCATAGGTGATCGAATGAGCCGCAGAATCTTCAATCGCTGTTCTACGCTTATCGTAACGTGTGATCATTTCGGTAGAAGACCATCCGGCAAACTCCTGAATCGCCCGATCCGATACATTTCGATCTCGAGCATTCGAAATAGCTGTGGCGCGACAAGAATGGGGCGAAACTTTCTTTTGAATCCCTGCTAAGGCAGCCGTCTTTTTAACAATATAATAAATCATAGAGGGATCGACTGGTTTGTTGAAAATTTTTGTTCGGTTATTCTTGATTGGAGCAAAGAGTGGCTGATTTATACCAGGATGCCTGGAAGTGATCACAAAATAGTATTTCAACGCATTCCAAACAGCGGGTTGAATCGGTACAAACCGTTCTTTACCGCCCTTTCCTTCAAATCGGAAAACTCGATACCCACGTTCTTTAAATATCTGATTCGTACGAAGAGAGCAAAGTTCAGCACGTCGCAATCCGCAATAAAATAGAACAGTCAGTATCGCATAATGCATTGCTCCTGTTCTAGTATGAAGATTAGGCACGCCAAGCATCTTGACAACTTCAGCATCCGAAAATGCATTGGTTCTAGAAAATCTTTTGGGCTTTAAAAAACGAACTTGTCCTGCCGGGTTTTTTTCAATCACGTCGTCCTCGACAAGGAATTCGAACATGCTTCGAAGCGTAGACAGATGGCGGTCGACAGTCGTTGGCTGAAGCTCCTCCTGAAGCAGCCAATCTTTGTATGCTATTATTACTTTTCGATCTAGGATTTCTGATCCTCGCTTTTCCCTTCGCACGATCAAAAATTTCATAAAGCGATTGTAATCTTTTGCATAGGCACGCTTCGTGTGCTCAGAGCGTTGATCTAATATAAACCCATCAATGGACGACTTCACTGCGCCTTTTGGAAAAATCAAATCCGCAGTTTGAAGTTTTTTGGCCATATTCAAATCAGCCGACTCGGATGGTGGTACTAGAACCCTCGGTAGCACCTCCGTCTGCTGATTCGCCTTTATGGGAACCGATTTCGCCAATTCGATCGTGGCGAGTCCTTTTAGTTTTTTCTCACCGCGTGGAGTAGAAAACAATGTGAGTGAACGTGACGAATTCTTTTTTGTCGATCTGCCTCCGGGCCTCGCGGGTTTTTTCCCTCTGAAAGACTTTGCTAATACTTGATTCAGCAATGCCAATCAGTTGAGCCCTCGCGCAGAAATAGATTTTGATTTTTTAGGTTTTGTTTTTCGCATTGGTTTCTTTGCTGCTAAAATAAACGATTTCGTTCGCTTTGGATCCAGTTTTGCACCAGCTTTGCCCCCAACTCTTAGAGCTGAGCCAACAATTATTCCTGATGAGGGATATTTAAAATCAGAAATATTTTCAACAGTAACCCCACTTCCTACGAACACCGGCACTGAAAGCGATTTCGCTGCATTTAAGATTCGTTTAAAATCGCTTTGATTAGTTTCTTTTCCCGTGCCGGTGCCAGTCACAATTACTGCATCCGCTCCAGCGCGATTTACTGCTTCGTCTACGGCATCTTCCAAACTCATAGATGAAATCGACTTCCCATGCTTTACGTCGACATCGGCATAAATTTTTACATTTTCTGCGCCCAATATCGCGCGTTCTCTAAGTAATATACTTGCTTGGCCTTCTATTACTCCTTGATCGGTTGCGGTTACCCCGGAAAGAATATTAACTCTTATAAAATCGCAACCACTTGCAGCCGCGATAGCCAATGCCGTCCTCGAATCATTGCGAAGCACATTAATACCCACCGGTACCTT
>Ga0066639_10004837_pt1 | contig 11416 bp, 8 predicted proteins | sample CryGeyCG2114_010_2_FD_59504 | JGI IMG/M metagenome (GOLD analysis project Ga0066639, IMG submission 59504) | Groundwater microbial communities from aquifer - Crystal Geyser CG10_big_fil_rev_8/21/14_0.10 | ecosystem: Environmental > Aquatic > Deep subsurface > Groundwater | place: USA: Utah... | reverse complement strand
TAGAAACAAGGGATTTTGCAACTAAAGGAGAACTCCAGGAGATGTTTAATAGCTATCAGGAGGAGTATTCATCAGCATTTGTAAAAGTGAGTTCTATTCATGAGAAAATCAATGCAATGGATGTACGCCAAAGAGCCCTGCTAGATGATCTTGAGATGATAAGGGTTAAAACAGCAAGAATAGATGAACTGGATGCAAAAATCAAGCCATTATCAGAGCAAGTATTTGCACCAAAACCAGCTCCACAAGAAGTAAAGCCTCAAAAAATAGGGTTTAAATCAAGAATAATGAGAAAAATAAAAAGGGGGCAGAAAGACTACACCAAAAGCCTGATAATGTCTCTAATAGGGAAATATGAGAAGATTTCTGCTCTGGAGTTAAGAGAGATGATAGTAGATGAACAAGGATTATGCTCAAAATCCAGCTTTTATCGTTTGCTTGAAGATCTTGAAAAAGAAGAAGAGATTGCATCTGTGCATGAAGGCAAAGAAAAATTCTATTTTGCAAAAACAACAAGCCCCCATTCTAGGAGGTAAAAACCTATACTAGGGTCTTTTTTTAAGTTTAAAATAGCATATTCTACTACAGAAAACTATTTAAATAACTGCCTCAATTATTCTCGCTGGGGTGTTTAACATCAAGTCAAAAAAGAGAGTTTTGTCAACATCAATATCAGCATCAATGTTGCTGCCATTCAAAAAAGTTCATTCAGAGATAAAAGCTGCTTTTCAGAAAGTTAAGGCAGAACTAAGCGAACATCTTGATTCTATAAACCAAAACACATCTGAGATTCAGGAAACAAGGGAGTATCTTGGTGAAATTGATGCTAAGCTTGAGAAGCTTAACGAGCGTTTAGAAGAGATTTCTTTGTTTATTGGCATGAATAAAGACCGTGAAGAGCTAATAAACCCTGTAAAGTCCCTTACAATCAACGAAAAAGAGGTTTTCATGACTATTTACGCTCTTGGAGAAGAAAAAGAGAATCTTACGTATGAAGATATAGCAAAAAGCCTTGGATTAACAGAGCAGAAAGCAAAATGCTATGTTGATCTTATTGAGAGCAAAGGAATACCCCTAATGAAACGTTTTGTATCTGGAAAAGTTCAATTGAGGCTGAACCCAGACTTCAAGAGAATGCAGACAAAAGAGAATCTTCTCAACATAAACGAGGCAATCACCCAAAAGATTTTGGATAATTTCTAATTTTTTGATTAAATCTTTTAAGCATTAATTGGATAGTTTAGACTTAATATTTCTCAAGATTTTTACAAAAATTTATATAGTTGCTTCTTCTGAACAAAATAATCAAACAAAAAAGGTGATAATCATGGCAAAAGTAAAACAATCAGCGCCAATAACCCCCCCTGCAGGCGCGCCAAAAAAGAAGATATTCTCAGGAACTGGATTACCTATGCTGGTGGGGCTTTTGACAACTCTTGCTGGACTTTACCTGATTTTAAGAAGGTTTACTTCATTCACATTAGGATTTGATATACCTTATATTGCTGTGGACATTACATTGTTTGTTGCTGGATTTTTGCTGCTAAGGGAAGCAATGAAAAGATCTACTTTTCGCACACTAAAAAGGCATTACGACAAATACATTTAATTTTGCATTTAATTTTTTTTCTTGATTTTAATCAATTTCTAAACAAAAATCATCAAAAACCAAAGATTTATATAAAAGTTCCCTTAATAACCATTAAGAACACTTTTTTAATAGTTAACGTCGAAAAAAACCAATATAAACAGAACTTTTTAAGCCAATGATTAACAAATTCCCATCCCAATACATCCCGAATTCTAAGCTAATTGAAATTTTAAGCAAGGTTACAAAAACTGATCCAACAATCCATATTTACAAAAAAAGAAAGAACATGATTAAAGAGATTTCTGAGCTTCCGAGATTTGATATTTTAAACCATATTACACTTCAGGAAATCAATTATCTTCTAAAATCACTAAATAAAACAACCAAATTGCCTGTTTTCCTATCTGAAGAAGATATCAATAAGATGCTTGAAATAGTGCGAAAAAAGCAAGATATTCGCTCTGAAATCCTGATTTTATTCCTTTTTAACACGGGCTGCAGGCCAGGAGAAGCAGCCCAAACAAAGGTAAAAGACATTGATTTTGTGAATAAATTCACCTTAGTAAGGAAATCAAAGGCTAAAAAAGAGCGTACAGCCCATTTCTTTGATGATAAATTCTTAGATTACCTCAGATACTACATAAACAACAAGAATCCAGGGGATTACCTATTCTTAAGCAACTGGAATAAGCCTTATACAGTCAAAGGAATCACCAAATTGCTAAAATCAATAGCTAAAAGGGCTGGTTTGGACCCAAAAAGGATATCTGCGCATAAATTTAGGCATACTCATGCAGTACATGCCCTAAAAAGTGGTGTAAATATCGCAAGTATTCGTGATCAACTAGGCCATTCAAACATCTCAATAACCGATGAGTACACCAAAATTGTTGATTCTGTGCGCAGAAACGATTACGAAAAGCATAATCCATTTTCTTTGAGCAAAAATCAAATTGATGCAAATTTCTGCAAAAAATGTGGTTTAAAAATTCAGCAGAATTCAGCATTTTGTTCTGGTTGCGGGCAGAAATTAACCTGATTTATTTATCGTCAGTAAATTTATTTAAAGTTCCCTTTAGTTTTCATCAATCTTCAGAAGATTTTATCAAATTTAAACCCCTTATTGAGACAAAACATTTAATCAAAACACATTACTTTTAATCTAAATTATGATAGTTATTTTTAATTTTTAATTAAATCTTTTAGTTTTTATTATATTTTACATTCTTTATATAATGAAGATTATTTTAATTAAAATAGATTGTAATCTATCTATTAAGTAATAATATTAAACAAAATATATTTTGAAGTATCTAAGAAATTTTCAAAAACAATTTTCAAAAAGTGAGTGTTCAAATGTGAACAAATCAAATCAAAAAATCAGATTATATGGCGAACACTCACTTTTTGCCAAAAAAGGGGTGTTTTGAGAGTGAAATCAGCCAGATCACAGATAGCCCAATAACAAACACTCACTTTTTGCCATAAAATCAAGAGAAATATACTAATTACCACAAATCTATACTAGGGTGTAAATCTCCACAAGAAATAAGGGGGTCCCGAATTGGTAGTAAAACTAAAAGTGAGTGGTTATAAAGAAGGATATATCGAATCAGATATAGATTAAGAGTAGATACTAAGAAGTAAGCCAAAAACAACTAGAACAAGCGTATATCGCCAAAATTCCTTAACCAGAATCACTAAAAAAACAATAAAGTGAGTATAGTCAGTTAGGCACTAGAATTTTAGCCCTACTTTACAATATGTTATCGTCAATAAAGAAAAAATAAATATAATCAGCCAACATAACTCAGTTTCTTAGCCTCAGACATCTCCTCAGCAGCCTTGCTCTTGGACATTATCCCTCTTAACTTGTCCTCAAATTTAGTTGCCTGTTCTAATAAAGGTTTAGTATCAACCTTAAGGCTCATGTACTTATCAAGGCTTTCAATTATTTTTGCAGCTGCCTTTGAGTCAGGCATATTCGTTTCAGTCTCTGCAAAGAAGCATGAGACAGGCCTCTTCTCTATACGCAGTAAGAGGGCGCCAGTCACACCCATGATAATCCCTTCTTTTAGTGGTTCAATCCCAAGCTTATCAAGAAGTTTTCTTTTTACATCGCTCTTTGTATAATAAAAGACTCTTGTTTTCTTTGATGCAGTGCCCTCAGCAGAGCCAACACCTTCTAAGCTGATTATTTCTTTTACGCCGAGCTCATTAACAATCTTGACAATGCTCTCTGCTAACTTCCACTCAATTCCTGCAACAGCGCTTATTGCATGAAGAATAACAATATTATGTTTTTTATTATAAAAAATTCCCAGTGGATCAACAACCTTGTTTTCATGAATAGCAACAATAGCAGGCATATCATTCGCAGTAAGTCTTCCAATCTGCTCTGTGTCCAAATGATCAATCAAAAACTCAGTTGATATTGTCCCGACAAGTCCAAATCCAGGAAAACCGACAATCAATGTAGGATTCTTTGGTTTTTTTAAAAGCTTTAATTCCATTAATAACACCTCTTTATTTTTATTTTCCTGATTGTTTATTAAGTTTGCGTTTTTCTTTAATGATCAAAAGGTAAAAAAGCTTATTATTCTCTTTTTGTTTTTAATTTTACCAAAACCAAAACCTTTATATAATTGTTATCTAATAGATACGAATATCATAAAAGAGGTGTGAATATGGCTTTAATTGATAATGCAAGAAAAATCTATGCTGATTCTATAAAACTATACAAGAAAAGTATTTTGATACATAGGTATTCAAAGAAAGCGCACAAATGCGGAACAAAAACATGTAAGAAGATACATCATGTTAATCTTAAAAAGGCGCATAAAGAATACAATGCTTTACTTAAAGACCTTTCAAAACAGATTAAGAAATTACAGGGGGCGCTAAAATGAAAATCTTCAAGACAAAAAAAGCACAACTCGGTATAATTGAGTTCAAATACTTCATGGTCGGGCTTATAATCGGAATAATCCTGGCAATAATCTTAATCATGCTTGCAAACAAAGGAATCTTGCCGTTTAGTATGAAGTTTGTCTGCCCTAGTTTGCCTGTTAGGTGATTTTTTTTAGAATTATTTCTTTAATTTCTTTACTGCTCTTCTGGCTTTTCTTGCCCTTATCCTTTCCCCCCCTATAATTGGAACTAACTTTTTCTTAACATCACTTTCGATTGCCAGCATCACCTTTTTTAAGTTTGCTACCCCTCTTCCTAGCTCCTGTACTCCTTTTTTTGCTTCAGTTAGATTTTTTCCACTCAATAAATTATTAGTCTCTTCTAATTTTTTTCTTCCGAATTCAACAAGCTCTTTTGCCATTCCTGCACTTTCTTTAATTTTATTTGCCTCTGCTATTGCACCCATTCCTAATTCAGTAACTTTATTTATCCTATTCTCAATCTCTTTAATTGAAGCTTGAATCATAGCTTTCTGCATATTATTTCTTTCGTTATTTAGATTTTTTTCAAGTTTTTCTTTTATCTTTCTAACATTCTCAAGCTCTGCTGTCTGCCACTCTTTTATTTTATCATCTATCTTCTCAATCTCAGTTATATAAGCTGTCTCTTTGCTTAAGCTATTCCCTAGAGCCTTTATATTTTTCCCTAGCCTCTTTGCTTCGTTCTTGTTGTTTAGTGATGCTTCAAGCTCCTTAAATCTTTTTTCTACATCCTCAGTATTATTTTCTGCTTTTTTAGAGTCGTTCTTCAACTCCTCCAACAGTTTTCTTAGTTCATCTGCAGTAGCACCAACATTCTGAGCATCAGATGTCACATCAGAGGATGGAATATTTGGGGATGTAGTTGAAGTAGGAGAATTATTTTGTCCCCAGTTAACTCCCCATGAACTAAAAATACCAAAGAGCAATGCGATAATTCCGCCAATCATTGCATACTGCCCAACTTCAGCAAGCAGATTATCCCCTGCTGCTGCAGCTCCTGTAAAATAACCTCCTGCGCCTATTGCTATGACTCCTATTAGAATCAAGACAATATTTCTTATAGTTTGATGCTCTTCAGGTATAGATTTCCGAATATAAATCCCTAAAAATACTGGCAGCAATCCTAATATGATTGATACAACAGTGGCATACTCCTTAAAGATAAACAAAAGCATTCCTTGAGGTATAAGGATTGTAGATGTTAAAGAAAGAATAACGGAAATAGCAATAGCAACCTTTTTGTCTTTATCATCCTTGAAAATCTTGCGCGAGCCATAATAAAACAAACTAAACAGCAAAATCCACATCATAAACTTGAAGTAAACAACAAACGCAGCATCACCGCTTCTTGCCTGCTCTGGCAACTTCATAAAAATCCATTCTAAGAAGTCCTCAACCATATCAGGAACATAATCTGTCTTTGCTGCTGCAAAACTAGGGAAAAGAAGCAAGACTATAACACTCAAAATAAAAACACTCTTTTTTCTCATAATCTCCAAAAATCCCAAAACTTCTATTTAAACTTTTCCATTAAATTGCAGTGGTCATTGTTTATTACTTGATTCCCACTGCTATTTTGGAAAAGACATACTAATTAGATTAAATTTATGTCTTTTACTTACAGAATCAGTGACAACTATATCTTCAGGCTGACAACATTACTCACACCATGCTCATCCATAGAGACACCATACAAGTTCGAACCCTCAGAAATAACAGCATCATTATGTGATATCATTATATACTGCGCCCTTTCAGAATATTTCTTTATCAGCTTAGCTAATTTCTCACTATTGTGCTTATCAAGCGCAGCATCAACTTCATCAAGAACATAAAATGAAGCAGGCTCGTGCTCCTGTATCGCAAAAATAAATGCTAAAGCAGTCATTGTCTTCTCTCCTCCAGATAGCGACCTTATATCAAGGAACTTATCTGAGCTTATCTTAACATTTATCCTAACTCCTCCTTCAAAAGGATTCTCCTCATTTTCCAGATATAGGTAAGCATTTCCTTTTGTTGATAATGAGTCAAATATTTCCTTAAAATTCTTATTAACAACATCAAATGTCTGCATAAACAGCTCTTTCTTCTTTCCCTCAATCTCATTCATCAGCTTAACAACATCTTCTTTCTCTTTGCCTAAACTGGCTTTCTTGTCCAGTAGCTTATTATATTCTTTCTCAACCTCATCATAGATCTCAAGGGCCTTCATGTTTATGCTGCCAACATTTTCCCTCATTTTCTTAAACTTGTTAATCTCATTTCGCAGCTGCTCTTCTGTCTTCTTAAGGTCAAGCTCAACACCATGATACTGCTCAAACTCCTGCAGTAATCCAGCAAGCTTAGCGCTAACTTCTGCTTTCTTAAGCGAGATTGTATTAAGCCTTATTTCAATCTCTCTGCTTGAGTCTTTTTTCTTGTCTTTCAGGATATCATTCTTATTAACTTCTTCATTAAGCTTATTTCTTTTGTCAAACAATCCCTTAAACTGCTGGTAGAATTCATGCGCTTTCTTTTCTTTATCCTTCAAATCCACTTGTTGATTCTTTATACCTTGCTCAAGGCCCTTTAATTCTTCCTCAAACCCAGCATAATCTTTATCAATCTGTTTCAAGACCTGCTTTATCTTCTCGATTTCAGCAGAATGCATATCTTTGATTTGAATATCAATATTATTGATTTCAGAATTAAATGTGATTATCTCCTCCTGCAATTTACCTTTTCTTTCATCAAATGTTCTTAACTCAGCAATCAAAGTAGGATTTCTTAATTCATTTATCTTTGCCCTTATTTGCTCTTTCTTTATCTTGACATCAGTCAGCTCTTTTGTGCACTTAGTGATATCTTGTGTAAGCTTAAGCAAATTACTTTCAATCTCATTTAAAGTATTTGCAAGCCGGTCTTTCTCCTGTATATTTAATCCAAGGTCTCCATGTTCCAGGTGAAGGCTCTTCTCATTCTTGATAATCTCCCCTTCGAGATTTGCTTTGAAGTTCCTTAATCTTTCAATTGTTGCCTCATTCTCCTGCCTCCTTTTTCCAAGAACCTCTAGTGTATTCATCATATTCTTCACAATCTCTTCATATTCTTCAATATCTTTATTAACTTCTTTCTCACTGAACCCATAACTTCTTTTCTTTCTCTCCCTGTATCCCCCATGCATAACTCCGCTTAGCTCAGCCATATCACCATCTAAGGTAACCATTTTCGCCTTGCCTATTCCAAGCTTTCTGGCAACATCAATGCTGTCAACAACAATTGTATTTGAAAAGACATATTGAAATGCTCTCTTAAACTTACTATCAAAGCTTATTAGATCAATTGCCATTCCATGGCACCCATCTTTATCAGCAATCTCAACAAGCTCTGGCTTCATAGCAGCAGCCTTAACTTTATTCAATGGAAGAAAGACAGCAGTTCCAAGCTTATTTTTCTTTAGATAATTAATACATTCAGAAGCAACTTTGTCATCTTCTACAATAATGCTGTTCATCCTTGGACCAGCAGCAATCTCTAAAGCAAGAGCATGCTTGCTGCTAACCTGCCCAAGCTCAGAGACAGTCCCATAGATACCTCTGATCTTATTCTTTTGCTCAATAATCTTCTTAACAGCGACATTTGATAATAAACTCTCCCTGATCCCTGCATTTCTTGCCTGCAGTCTCTCAAGACTCTCTGTTGAACTTGTTAACTTTTCTTTTGCCTTATTAATCTGAATTGATAAAGAGGAATCTTCATCCAATCTTTTATTTAGATCAAGTGTTGTTTTTGTAAACTCTTCTCTTTGTTTCTTCAAAGCATTGATTTGCTCCTTATACTCTTTCTCAACAGACTTGACTTTTTCAAGCTTTTCATCGATTGTTGAGATCTGATGCTCTAGCCTGTCCTTTTCACGCAAAGCAGAATGCTGTTTCTCCATCAGCCCATTTATTTCTTTCTGTAGTTCTTCTGCTTTCTTGTCAATCTCCTCCATCTCTTTCTCAATTTCTCCTGCTTCATCCAGTTTGTGCTTCTGCTTGAACTTCTTTAATCGCGCTTCAATTTCATTTTTCTCATTTTTAGCGCCTTCTATCTTTTTTGAATAATCCTCTCTTCTAATCTTCAATGATTTTATCTTATTATCAGTCTCTTTGATATCTCCTATCAGGCTTTCCTTTCTTGCTTTTAGTTTTTCAAGCTCAGATTTGCAGGTGTCTTTTCTGGATAAGTCCCTTGTAATGCTTATCTTTAAGGCTTCTACATCCCTGTTTAATTTAACCTGCCCGATCTCTCCTTTCTCTTCAATCTCTTTAGAAATAGTCTCCATTTCATTCTTTTTCTCTTCGTTCTCTTTTCTCAGCTCTTCAACTTTTTTATTAATCTTATCAAGCTCTTCCTGTTCCTTGCTTATTTTATCCTCATATCCTTTCTTTTCTGATTCATTCTTATCAATCTGCAGTTTTAAGTAGCTCGCTTCATTTTGCCTTACTTTGTCATTCATTTCCTTATATTTCAAAGCCTGGTCCCTGTCTTTTTTCAATTCTCTCAGATAAGTATTTCTCTCAGTAAGAATAATATCTGCCTCATTCAGTCTTGCATCAACTTTCTCCAGCTCACTAACTGCCTTCTTCTTTTTATCTTCATAGACAGAGATCCCAGAAATCTCTTCAATAAGCTGCCTTCTTTCTACAGTAGGCATCTCTGTAAATCCAACAATATCTCCTTGCAAGATTATATTATAACCATCTGGGTTAATCTTTGCAACAGATAATAGATCAAGAATCTGCTGCCTTGTCCTTGACTTATCATTTATCTTATAGAGTGACTGCCCGCTTTTCTTAACAATCCTGCTAATCTTAACAAAATCATCTTCTGTTGGAAACTTTTTATTAGTATTATCAAAGAAAATAGACACCTCTCCTTTTGGAGCTGGCTTCTTGCTCTTTCCGCCATTATATACAAGATTCGCAGACTTCTCAGCTCTTAGCCCTTTTGCAGAGCCTTTTCCAAGAACAAAGCAAAGCGCGTCTAAAACATTGCTGTTATGTACAATAAAATTATTCGCAATAAAATTATGATCATCTTCTACACAAAGGTCATAAACCCATTTTTCCTCTGATTTAATTTTTTCAATCTCAATTATCTCATCCCAGAAAATATCTGACTTAGCAATTAGCTCAACCTTTGCTAATGATTTTAGAACTAATCCTTGAGATTCAGCTTCAGGAATAAACACCTCTTCCAATAACTCATTAATCCCTCTTCTTGAAGGAGTACATTGATTATAGCAATAGGCATCAATCTTAGGGAATATTTTTTTTGTTTTTTTGATATTAATTGAAAGATCTTCTGAAACATCCTTAATTAATGAATTTATCTCAATAAGATCTACATTTGGATTTGAGACTTTATGGATAAGTTTTCTGACCCTTTCATTTTTTTCTTTATGGATCAATTGAATATGCCTAAAAAACTGAACATGATTATCCACAGCATTAATTGCAATAGAATAATATTTCCCTCTAAATCCAGTATTTGTTGCAATCTTGTATATTTCTTTTGTTCTGCTTAGAATACCAAGTCTTAATAATATTGTTTCAACAGCTCTCGAAAGGCTTTCACTCTTTGTAACAAGTTCAATAGAGTTATTAGATACATAACCATCTCCACAATAAAGACCGTTCAATAATTCTGCAAGTTCCTTTTCAGAGCTGTTCTTCAGAAAAACACCCTCTATAGTTTTACTGCCAGTTCCTTTATACGACATCCCCATCTTTTCCAGTATTTTCTGTAAAGGAACGCTATAAAAGATAACATCTCTGCAATTTGGTTTATACTCTCTAACTAATGGATTTATGTTAAAGAGATTATTTACAAGACTGATATAATCTTCAACAATCTCATCAGTACCATTAGTAAACCAAATTTGATTAGATTCTGTTATCCTTCCTTCTGCTAATAGATATCCAAAGAATCTTGAGAATTCTGGAGAGTTTCTCCAAGGCATAGGGTAAGTTATGCTGGAATTCTTAGCTTTGATATGAGTTATTAGATTTATTATCTCGTTATCTTTCAGATTAGCATGCCTCAATATTTTAACTAAATAAGCAAAATTTATTGACTGCTTATCTAATAACCCTTTAATAGAATTTAATGAGATATTGATTAATTTAGCAATATCTTTCCATTGTTTTTCCTGCTTTATACTTATAAGAATATCCTTAAATTCCTCTTTATATGGAACATATATAGAATTTTTTTCATTGATTAAATTTAATAACTCAGTAAATACTAAATTATTACTCCCAATATTTAAATAACGGGGCATAGCAATTCTTGTTCCAACACTTAAATTCTCTGCATTCACACTATGGATAGCTTTATCCTTAATTGTAAAAAAAGGATGGTATTCTGTAGCAATTACTTTCTTTCCAGATCTCGTAGCAACCCTAACTAACTGATTAGGACTGGTTCTCTTGATAAATGCTTGAACTTTTTTTCTCTTTATTCTTAAAGTCTTAGTATCAAGACATAATACCTCAGTTCCATCACCAAAAGCCATCACTCCATCATCCATATTCTTGGTTGGATTTGTTTTTACTTTGTTTTCTACAAGCTCGCCTATCTTTTGTATATTTCCATCAGCCATCTGCACATCAGAAGAAGCCACAAGGCATTTCCCACTACCATTTGGGCCAAGAACAACATTAAAATCATCATTAAATAGGAGCTCAGTCCTTTTTCCAAAAGACTTGAATCCATGCATCACTATCTTATTGATTTTAGTCATCTGAAAATAAACTTTTTATTTAACTATATAAGGTTTTTGTTATAGTGTATGTGCATAGCTAATAATTCTTGATTTTTATGATTTATATTCTACATGACAATAATC
>Ga0066639_10004835_pt1 | contig 11421 bp, 11 predicted proteins | sample CryGeyCG2114_010_2_FD_59504 | JGI IMG/M metagenome (GOLD analysis project Ga0066639, IMG submission 59504) | Groundwater microbial communities from aquifer - Crystal Geyser CG10_big_fil_rev_8/21/14_0.10 | ecosystem: Environmental > Aquatic > Deep subsurface > Groundwater | place: USA: Utah... | reverse complement strand
CAGCAACTCCTCAATCTCTTCCTTCTCCGCCTTATGAATAATGACATTGGTTTTCCGCTCTGCGATCGCAACCACGTCTCTTTTGGTCACTAACTTCTTTCCCGCCGCCGTTACCTCTGTCACCGCTTCTTTAAGAATATTTTCCGCGCTGGAAGGAAGCAAAGTTTCTTTAAAATATCCGTGCGCCACAAAAACCGCCTCCTTAATCGCCCCAAAACTAATCACTGTCTTCATCTGGGTCTCTAAAACCATCGCCGCGTAAACCAAATATCGAACCGCGTCATCTGGAGAAATCTCTTCAATTCGAATCGCCTCAAACGTTCTGGCGAATTCATAATTTGGCTCGACATCTCGCGCATACTCTTTCGGAAATGTCCCCCCTATCACCGAGAACGCACCGCTGGAAATTGCGGGCAACAAAACATCCGCGCCGGAAATTGAACTCCCCGAAGTTTTTAAAAGCAAATGAATGTCCGGAATAAATAAAACAACATTGCCGGCGCGGATAATCTCATCTAAAACTCTGGCAATTCTTTCTTGAATCTCAATTTCACTTGCTCCGGCAACCAGTCCGGAAATTGAGAGCGAAACCAATCGTTTATCAAATAAAATCTCCGGCACAATATCTCGCGAAATTGAAAACGCCAAGTGCTCCACAATGGTCGACTTCCCCGCTCCGGGTTGTCCAATTAAAAGCGCCCGATTACTCCCCGGACGGCTCAAAACCGCCACCAAGCGATCATACTCTTCTTTGTGTCCAACTAAAAAACCGCCACCATTGCGAACGCTCGCCGTCACGTCCGTACTGTATTTATCCAAAAACGGAGTTGGTCGAGAGGTCCAAGAACGATTCACGCTCCGCACTCTTCCGGAAAATCGTCGCTGGGCAAAAAGATGCAGTCCGGTTGTTTTTCGGCTGGCAAATAAGAAAGCCGAATCAATATCCGCTTTTGTAACCTGAAACAAGGCGAAGAGCTTGTGCAACTCCTCATCCTCGATTTCCGCCAGCGCGCCAAATAAGTCCCGTGGCAAAACCATCTCGCCATAATGCGTGATCGCGCGCGTAAAAGCTTGCAACATCACTGACTCTAATAAAACCAAATTCTCGGCTTTGGTTTTTTTTATCTCTGACTTTGCCAAATACTCATCCAGTTTTGCCTCAAATTCTTTTGGCGAAATCTCCAAACGGATTAAAACTCCCGCAATGAGTTTTTGCGCCACTAACGCTTTTAAAAGATGTAAATAAAAATTGCCGCCCGTGGCGCAACTTCGGGTCAACGCCCGCTCAACAATCCGATAAGTTAAAGGTGGTGTATAGGAAGCCACATTGTATCGATACAAACCCAAGCTCGGTAGTTGAGTTCGGGTTTTTTGATCATGATGTGTAAAGCGATACTCAGATTTCCCAAAATGAAGCCCTCTCTCTAATAAATAAAGAATTAAAAGGATCGCCAAAGCCTGCACCGCTAGAATCTCCGAAAGAATTGAAACGGATATAAAAGCAACGATTAAACCGCCCATTAAGAAAGTTATCAAGCGAACAAAAAATCTCCCCGCGGGGGTCATCCAAAGTCGCGCATCTTTGTAAAAATAATGAGGCTCTTCCATGCTTATGAAACCCCGTACCAAATAATAACGAAGGGAATTGCCGCCCAGGCCAAATATAGAGCCACGGAAAAAAGAAAAATCAAAAGATAAATAATTGTTCCGGAAAAAATTCGAATGGTTCTAAAAATAAATCCCAAAAAATACCCAACGATATTTCGTTGTTGATACAAGGGATCAAACCAGTGTTGAATATTAACTTTCAGCGCAAAAGTCACATCCAAACTCTGAAAAACACCTAAAAAAAAATCCGCAAAACGCCCAAAACTACTCACATACCAATTATAAAAAAACATAAAAATCCGGTACAAAAATCTCTGCAGTAAATAGATAGGCGAAAAACTCATATCCTCATTATAACGCTTTTTGTTCTTTTGCTGAAAAGATTTGCACCTTCCCGTATTCACCGTCATAGCCCGGCTCAATCCAAAACTTTTGTTCTCTCATTCGTTTTATCGACTTTAAAACTCGATCATCACTCGCCGCCCCGATCTCTGCCAGTGGCGCTTTTAACAAGATATACAGCTCCGAGCCAACTTCCCGAATCAGATGTTCATATATTTTCTTTACTGTCTGAGTTTTCACACCCACAACTCCTCTTGCTTGTGCTAAAAGTGTATCGAGGGTAATTAAATTCACAAAAGGAATCCGGTTTCCGGTCGTTTTTCCCGACACGACCCCAATTTGAACCTCTCTCAGAGGAATCTCCGCCAAGCCTCTGTCCGCTAATTTATCCAAACGGTTTAAGACCCCAATCGTCACCGGCTTTCCACAAACAGAACAAATCCCTCGATTTTTTCTTGTTTTTTCCGGACTCCAACAAACCCGACACTGACGATGTCCGTCAAAGTGATACCTACCCTCCTCCGGAAAATACTCTAAGGTCGCCACAAATTTTTCCGGGGTATTATTTTTCAACGCCGCCACAACGCCATCGTAGGAAAGTTCGGTATTGAAAATATTCGCTTCTCGTCCAATCCGCTCTAAGCTGTGGGAATCTGAATTGGAAATTAACGCCACCGAATCCAGTTGAGAGACTCGCCAATTCATCAGCGGATCCGAAGAAAGCCCGGTCTCAACCGCAAAAATCTGTTTTGTATACTCACCAAAGCATTCTTGAATTGAGTTAAATCCGGATTTTGAACCAAACATCGAAAACCAAGGCGTCCAAATATGGGCGGGAATAATCAACGCGCGGCTGTCGGCTGTCAGCGCTAAGTCCACAATTTTTCGTACATCCAAACCGACAATTGGCCGTCCGTCCGATCGCAAATTGGCCCCGTTCTTTTCTAGCAACTGATTAAACTTCGCCGCCGCCGCTAAACTGGGCAGATAAAAAAGTGTATGTATCCGCCGCCCTCGTCCCTCCCGAGTATAAATACTGCTAATCTCACTACTTAAAATAAATCGCGTCTTCGTTGGCAACTCCCCCGAAATCATCGGTAGCTGAAAATCTTTTTTCAATTTATACAAACCCGGCTCAGCCGGCTCTAACTGCTCTTCTATCTCCGCAAAATAATCGGGATGAGTAAAATCCCCAGTCCCCATTAGCGTAATCCCCTTATCTTGCGCAAATCGATCTAGCTCCGCCAAATTCATCTTCGGGCTGGTGGCGCGAGCATATTTAGAATGAATGTGTAAGTCCGCGATAAATTCCATGTTGGTGGAATATATCATATCTGATATATTCCTTCTCTCAAAACTGAACGGAGCCGCGCATCTACCAAAGACGCGCGGCTCCGTGCGATTGCAAACGCTTACGCGCTCACTTCAGGAAGAACGACCCTCGAGCTGCAAGGAGGCCTTCGCCCGCTTCTTCCAGGCGGCCGTTGAGCCACTCACAGAGATAGTCCGAGAACCTTCTCTGTTGCTCCAAGTCCCTGTGATCAGTTAGCCCCTTGAACTCGTCCCGCTCTGCCTCCTCAAAGGCAAGCAGGTGGAGACGGCCCACGCGGCGAATCTCCGCCTCCGCGTCGAGAAACGAGACCAGCTCCCAGCGCTTATCGCTCTTGGTGTAGAACTGTCCCGGCTCAATCACAAACGAGACTGAGTAGCGAACCTCGGAAACAGCACCGTCTTCCGTTGCCCAGCTCACGGTCTCTGAGACCGTCCCTTCTCTGGGAACGTTGAAAGCACAAACCTCTCCCTCTTTCTCTGGCGCGATGCTCAGATTGGACACAACTTGCGCCCCGTCTCGCGACACCGTAGAGACCGAGTACACCCCCGGCGTCAGGCTGAACTCAAAGTTCCACGCCGCGATAGCGATCGGCAAGACGGCGACAATTGCCGCCATCGCCGCAGCCTTGCTCTTCTTCGCAATCGCCCAGGCGAACAAGAACGAAGACAATGCCACCAGCCCGATCCCCGACAGTTGCCAGTACTCAAACATGCGCCACCTCCGAGTAGCCACCCCGAAAAAACAAAGACGCTCCGCGAGCGTTCTCAAACCATTGAGAATATAGAGAAAAATCTCTCTGCTGTCAAAAATATTTCCTCGCTACGAATAAAGTTCTTTCTTCGAAAAGAGAATCACTTCTGAAAAAACAAAACCCAAAACCAAAAACAACATCATCCTGCCAGAGTGCAAATCCCACAAAAAGTGATCAAAAAGTCCAAAAATAGTTACCGCCCCCAGCAAAGAAACGCTCAACGAACGCAACAAAGTTGGTGTTCGTTGAAAAATTTGCCAAAACAAAAGAAAGAACAAAAGCAGGAAGAAGGTTCCGCCTAAAATACCCAACTCGGCCATAGCTAAAACAAAAATATTGTGAATTGGCTCCCATTCAGAAACAGAGTTCATCCCCCGTCCTTGATACACTCTCGTCTCTACGCCGTACAAGACTTGATTGCCTAAACCAACCCCAAGTGGATTTCTTAGGATAATATCCAAGCCCATCTCATTATACGCAATTCGATAATCCACCGCCGGTGTTCCGGAAACTAAACTCGCCGCTCGTTGCGTTAAAAGCGGCGAAAAGAAAAAATAGCCCAAGCTAAACGTAATTAAAACCAGCGCTAAAAATCGCAACGCCGCTCGAAAATGAGCCCGCAAAGTAAAAGCGATAAAAATTGCCAAACTTAAAGCCCCAACCAGCCAACCGGCCCGAGAAAACGTCAGCATCAAGCCGGTAAAGACAAGAAAAAAGGAAATGGCGACCAAAATCCGGGCCGAAAATCGCCAGTTTTTAATAAATTTCAATCCGTTCTGAGCTCGCGAAATACTTTTATCCCATTGATACAAAACCACATCAAACTCAATATATAAATACCCCAAGCAAATCAAACCGATCACTAAAAATAAACTTAAAATATTGGGGTGTGGAAATAGTCCATAAGCTCGAACTAACCGCGCGCCATCATACCAAATACTGGCCGTTGCCGGATCCAAATTACTCAAAACAGATTCGCCCAAAAGCGAAAGTCCGATTGATCCTTGTTTCAAAAACTGCAAAATCCCCAAAACCGCCTGATCAACCGCCAGCGCCGCCACTAATGCAATCGTCCACAGCCGATGTTTCTCTTTGGCAAAAACATACGGAAAAACCAAAAAAGCGATTAAGCCAAGAATTAAAAATCTCGCCAAAACATAAACCGACAGCGCCGCTGAGGGTGCCAAGAAAACCGAAAAGCCCGCAACGAAAAATAAAGCGATTAAAAGCCGGGAAAGTCGTGGCGCGGCTTTGATAAAATGCGCCAACCTATCCCCTTTCCAAAGGAAAAACCAAAAAAACAATGCCACCGTAATTAAGTCACTGGCATACAAAAAGAAAGATTCATATTCATGAAACCCCGGCGTAACTGAACCGAGAAATAATCGCGTTCCAAACGGAACGGAGACAATAAATAAATACCAAAGAGAATAAAATATAGCGCTCATTAGTCGGCCTTAAAAAAATGTTTTTCTAAAAGAAGTAATCCCGTATAAATAAAGAGCGTGGCAATTGCACCAAGGATAGCCAAACTGTACAGCTTAAATCCAACCGCCATTCCAATTCCCGCGGAAACCCAAATCCCGGCACTCGTACTCAGACCATGCACCTTCTCATTATTAAAGATAATTACTCCACCGGCCAAAAAACCAACCCCCACAACAATCTGGGCCGCAATTCGCCCCGGATCAAATCCCGACGGATTCGCTAGCTCAGCATAAACCATCTCCGAAATCATCGTAAATAAAGCACTACCCAGAGAAACCAAGGCAAAAGTCTTAATTCCCGCCGTTCGATGCGCAATTTTTCTTTCTAAGCCAATCGTGCTTCCAAGTAAAATCGCCAACAAGAGCTGAAGGGCAATTGTCCCTGTTTCCGCGGTAAAAAAATCCATACTTTTAGTATATCACCTCCTTTAGAGCAAAAAGTACAAATCAGCGACAATCGTCCCGCCAAGAAACAATAAAAAGTGGGTTAAAAATCTCTCTTTGAGAAAGAAAAGAAAAATGTAAGTAAAAAGCGAGAGGTACATCGAAAAATAAAACACGAACTCGGAAAGTGAAGCATCCCACATAATTTCTAAAAGAGTTTCATTGTTAAAAAATGAACCAAATCCAAAATAACATACTCCGGGAACGATCAGACCAAACAAAACCGCAATAATACTTTTTTTGCTAATTTTCAGCATATATATTTTTTAAAATAATTGATTGTAATACATCACCGCATACACTGCCCCGACACTGAATAAAAATAGCAGAAAATTTTTAAGAAATTGTTGTTTTTTGAGCAAAAAAACAAACCAATTTAAAAAAATGAGAACTAAGATAATCCCCCTTAAATCAAATACTCCCCATTCCGGAATTGAAAATATTCCAATGGTTATTAATGCCCAAATGAAAAAAGGAAGAAGATATTTTTTTATTTTTGTATTCATAAAATGATTAAAATCCAATATTAAGTTCGGAAAGCCACCAAAAAATAATCACTACTTCTAAAAACATTCCGTTCAAAAACATAACTAAGTTCTCCGCAAAAGATTCTTTCCAGAGAAAATGGTAAGCAACCAAAAAAATTAGGCAATATGTCGCGGAATAAAAAGCTGTCATTCCCCAAGGGGAACCAAAAAAAGATTCTGTGAATAAAAAGCCCATCCAAGGAACGGTACAAAGTGAAATGATTGGCAAACTAAAGCCGACAAAAAACGCCGGAATGTATTTTTGAATATTTGGAGTCATATTTCTTGTAGAAAAGAACTTCATAAATTAATATTGTGAATAATTAAAATCCCGGACTAGCTGTTATTAAAAAGAAAACTATTATACTCACGTACGAAGCTAGAATTCCGGCAACAAAAACGAAAAGAAATTTTAAAAATCTTTCGTTTCGCAAAAAAAGATAGAAATAGATTAAATACAGGAAAATCTGAATTACAAAATAAATCCCCAACAAAACTCGCAAATCTCCAAAAACAGCAGATCCTAATAAATTTGGGCTATTGAATAGCTTTGGTAATAAAACCGAAATAACTGGTAAGCATAATCCAAAGAAAAATGTCTGGATATATTTTCGAATATTTTTATTCATTTTTTTAATTTATCCGTTTTTAAAGTGAAATCAAGATTCTAGTTTATTAAAATCCATAAGTAAATCAGGAATATAGCCACCACAGTCCCACCAAGAAATAAAACAAAATGAGTCAAAAATCTCTCTTTCAGAAAAAACAACGAATAGAGAAAAAATAGTGACATATACATATATATACAGAGAGGGATCGCAGTTTCCCACGGATAATGTAAAATTACTGCCTCACTGCTATTCCCCGAAAAAATACTAGAGCCCAAAACAAATACAACAGGGACCAAGAACCCAATCAGAGATGTTGTGATATTTTTCTTTGCAATTAAATTCATAAATAGATTTTTTTAATATTTGATCAACTATTTAACTCATAGATATAAACAAATTGAACATATGGATAGTGCTCAGAGCAAAGCCTAACCAAAAATGAAAAAAGTTTTTGAAAAAATTTCTCTTTTTTAACTTCAAAACAAAATAGAGAATAAAAATAAAGAAAAAGAAAAGTAAATAAAGACCATAAAGGGTGTGCACTTGAACTCCAAGTTCTTTATAGCCCCATATACCATGGGTACCAAAAACCTGAATTAAAAAAAGGTAAGTAAAAGGCAGTGAAGCGCCAAAGAAAAATGTCTGGATGAATTCTTTAATGTTTGTAGTCATATATTTCCTTAATTATCCGCTTGCAAAACAAAATCAATATTCTTTTGCAAAATAGTAAATGCTTCCTCTGTAATCATACCGCGGTCTTTGTACTTCGTTAAAGCATTTTTAAATCGAGTCATTAAAATCGTATCGAATCTTTTCTCTAAACGCTCAATTCTTTTCAGAATTTTCCGCCCTTGCCGATCCCTACTCTCCAAAACATCAATTCGTTTCGCAACTCTTACTGCATTCCGCAACCTTTGCCGTAAATCTACAAAAACCGCTCTCCTTTTTATCCACTCAAGGTTATTAATTCTCTCCAAATCAGCAATTGTTGAGTCCACCGTGGCAATAACTTCAACTGAGCTCGTCGCAATCCGCAAATTTCCCGCTACATCATACGCCTTCACTGTCAGTAAATGACTTCCTGGCTCTTCAAAGAAAAGATCCACTGATTCTGCCTCTAATTTTCTTTCATCCCAAAAAACATTGATGCTCGCAACTCCCGAAGCTGAATCCTCGACAGAAATCTTTGGAAGAAAAACTTCGCTATGGAGTAAAGGCAAGGTGGGTGCCGTAATCAATACCTCCGGCGGCGTTACATCAGAAACATCCCCCGACAAAACAAAAGGCTCCACCCCAAAATCCATCTGTCCATCGCCCTCAACATCCACCGCTAGTGATTCCGCTGAGTCTATGCCGGAAAAAGTTATCTCCGCCTGTAATTTTTCCGAAGCAATTGGAATCTCTAAGTAGTTGCGCGCACCCACAAGCTCCCCGCCCGAATACTCCTTAATTTTTAAATCAAACGAACCCAGGGCATACGCCTGAACAACCGTTCGGTAATTTGTTCCTTTCGGGATAACCGCGAAATTATTTTCCCCCAGACTAAAATACTCACTTTCCGGAATCCCAAACTCCAAATCTCCGTTTGGTAATGGACCGGTATGGTTTCCAAACTCATCGTAAACATGGAAAACAACCGGGCTGTGAGTTGAAACAACTATCTCTTCCTCATCTTTACTAAAATCTTTTTTACAAACTACCAATTCATCCGAAATACCGCTTGGCAAAACCACTTCCTCACCATTTAAAATTTGCGTGATAATTGAAAGTGGATTTTCTTCCGCAACCAATTCTCTGTGATTTTGCTTTTTCGAGTAATACGTTTTTTCGTCTTTGGATTGATACAAGGAACTTGTTAGCGGCACCGTCCCATCGCCATTTACAAACCGAAGATCTATTTTTCCGTTGTCATACAAATAAAATCCTCCTACCGTGGCTTTATTACAGCCAACAATATTGTAGGTATTTTCAACTGGCGCAGAAAATGGATCTAGAAGATCTCGAAAATCTTTCGCCTGATTGATTAAAAATTGGTTTCGAGAATCATCGGGATCTTCGGTTAAAAAGGCCGTTGTTTGGAGATAATTCAAATTCTCAACTTTGCCGTTTCGAAAATCTCGAACATAACTCCCATTAACCTGAAAATATTCTTCGCTTGGTAAAAGTTGATATGCCCCCGGCATATTCTGCGAAATTATCTTCATTCTCTCTTCACTAAGAGGGAAAATATCAAAATTATCACCGTAATTTAATGCCTTAAAAGCTTTTGGTGCTCCAAGCTGAGGCACTCCCAGAAAAACAAGGTTATTTATTAAGTCGCTATCCCCGCTCATTCTTAAGTATTCTTTCACCAGCAAACCTCCCATACTATGCGCCACGATATTGACTTTACCGCTTGGCGACTCCAAAACCGCCTCCTTGATAACGTCCTCTAACCGAAAAATCTCTGAATTTAAGTCCTTTCTCCAATCATACGGCAAAAGAAAAACTCTATAATCTTCTTTAAGACCTTTAATAATTGGACCATAAAAATCCCTAATCCCCGCTTTATCAACCAGCTCACCACTTTTAATTGAAACACCAGAATCCGCCCCTCCACTAGAATCAAGCTTCAATTCATCTAAATATTCATCTCGCGGAAAAGCCATCTTGTCGGTATTCGGCCACACCTCCACTCCATCCAACGCTCGGTTGAGTCTTGTTCCCAAAAGACCCGGCACAATAATCACTGGCTCTTTGGCAAAAAATCCATTAAGCCGCAAAGACCAATCTTCCCTTTTAGATTGCCAACCGTAAGGCAAAAAGTTGTTAAATTGCCAACTTTTACTATAAGAATACTGAGCAGTACTCGATCGGAATCCGGAGATATAGCCGCTCGACACAGTTGGTGCCGAACGAGCAAAAACAAAGAAATAAGTTTCTGTCGACGAAAGATCAAAACAGCCGCCTAAATCAAAGTTTACGTATTGCAAAAAAGGATTCCATAAACTTGCCGAAGAAAGCGTACTCGAAGCAACAACCTCGGCATTTTCCAAATTCCCGGCGTATATATTTAGAGAAACATCATCGCTCGCGCCGCCAAATTGAGTAATTCGATGATCCACCGAACAAATTGAGTGATTCTCCTCCGGAGAATAAGACTGCGCTATCCGATTCAGATAAGTTGGGCTGTCAATTCCCCAAGCTGAAGACCGATTTGTCGCAAAATCAATCTCAAAAATTTTTTCCGGTGTCGCCGCGCTAACGGCAGTCGCAGAAAATAATAAAAAAAGAAAACTCAGAACCGACAAAATACTCTTTGGAAAATACAACATAGAAAAAGTAACCTAAATAATAATTAGGCTAAAGGTAGCACCTCTCTATTTTGTTGTCAAATAAAAACAACAATTATAACTCTATCGTCTGTTCGGGTTTGGGGATCTCCGTCACTATCCCGTATTTTTCCGTAATTTTCGCCGCCAAAGTTGCGCTTGGCCCCTCCTCTCCTTGCGTCACAAAAACCTTCTTCACAACTCCCTTCAACGGCGCCACCCACGCCAACAAACCTTCTTGATCGGCGTGCGCCGAATACGCCCCAATCGCTTTAATCGTGGCTCGAACCGGAACATCTTCATGTAAAATTCGAACTTTTTTCTTCCCATCCAATAACATCCTACCCAAGGATCCTTCGGCTTGATAGCCAAAAATCAACAACGTACTTTTTTTATCCGCCAAGTAACGTTTTTCGTGATGTAAAATTCGCCCCGCCGTAGACATCCCGGATCCGGCGATAATAATTTTTGGCGATGGAATCTGATTAATCGCCTTGCTATCATCCGTACTCATCGTCATGTGCAGTCCGGGCAAATTCAACATCCTCTCCAAAGTCCCATACTCTTCCAAAAGTTCTTTTTTAAAATACTGCGGATAACGATTGTAAACTGTGGTCAATTTAATCGCCAAGGGACTGTCCAAAAAAATTGGCACATTGGGAATCTCATGCTTCTCCAACATCTTTTTAATTTCTAAAAGCAAAATCTGGGTTCTCTCCAGCGCAAAGGCCGGAATCATTAAAACCCCACCTCTTTTCACACTCCCCTCAATCACCGCCTCTAACTGTTCGTGTCGTCGCTCCACATTTTCGTGTAACCTGTCTCCATACGTTGACTCAATTAAGCAGTAATCAACTGGCGGGATAACGTCGGCATCTTCCAGAAGTGGCGCCGGACTATTGCCCAAATCTCCGGAAAATAAAATCTTTTTACCCTCGGCCTCAATCAAAATACACGCCGAACCTAAAATATGTCCGGCACTAATAAACGTTACTTTCGCCACCGGC
>Ga0066639_10004834_pt1 | contig 11422 bp, 13 predicted proteins | sample CryGeyCG2114_010_2_FD_59504 | JGI IMG/M metagenome (GOLD analysis project Ga0066639, IMG submission 59504) | Groundwater microbial communities from aquifer - Crystal Geyser CG10_big_fil_rev_8/21/14_0.10 | ecosystem: Environmental > Aquatic > Deep subsurface > Groundwater | place: USA: Utah... | reverse complement strand
TATAGGACGGAAGAGTCTGCCTTTGGGTGTTGTTCAGGTTGGACGATCCTTCAGGAATGAGATATCTCCTCGGCAGAGTATAATCAGGTTGAGGGAGTTTTCACAAGTGGAGGTTCAGTTCTTTGTTGACCCTAAGAAGAAGAATCATCATAGATTTGACGAGGTGAAGGATATGGAGATCCATGTGCTCACAAAGGGAGACCAGAAGCTGGGCAAGAAGGGGAAAGATATGAAGTTCACTGAGGTTGGAAAACACACAACACAATGGATAGCATACATGCTTGCACGAGCTGTGGAGCTCTTTGAGAAGATGGGCATAGATAGGAAGAAGCTGAGATGCAGGCAGCATCTTGACAATGAGAGGAGTTTTTACTCTAGTGATACATGGGACATAGAGTTCATGTCTAACGGTTTTGGAGTGATAGAATTGGTAGGGGTAGCAGACAGAACTGATTATGATTTGAAGAGGCATATGGAGCTAAGCAAGCATGATTTCCATATAGACCTGGATGGGAAGAAGGTTGTCCCTCATGTGATAGAAGTAGCATTCGGGGTAGACAGGCCTTTATACGCTGTATTGGAATCATGCCAGAAGGAAGTAGACAACCGCACGTATTTCACATTCCCACCTAAGATAGCCCCATATGAGGTTGCTGTTTTCCCTTTAGTTAAAAAGGATAAACTGCCTGAAAAGGCAAAAGAGGTTTATACACAACTCAAAAATGCAGGATTTCTAGTTCTATATGATGAGGGGTTTATAGGAAAAGTATACTACAGACAAGATGAGGCTGGGACACCAATATGTATTACAGTAGACTATGATACACTCAAGGATAAGTCAGTCACACTACGTGACAGGGATACACAAAAACAAATAAGACTAAAAATAAAGGAATTAGACAGTGCTTTGAATAGATTTTTCGCAGGTGAATCACTGGAAAGATTATCCTAGTATATCATTGGGTTCATTGTCTGCGCGTACATCAAAGCAGGTCCCACTATGGCCGCTATAATTAAGATTGGTATGATCAAGGCTACTATTATTGCTGCTGCTGCCTTGCCCCCTGTCAATCCATGTAGTTTCTTGATACCAATACCCTGTAATACGAATGCCCATAACATTACTATTAAGTTTACAAATGGGATCCAAAACAGGACGTACATTGGGGTGTGTCCATAGAAAACCGCTTTGAATGTTTGATCTATTCCTTTCTTGCCGCCTAAAACATATATCCATAGGTGAAGCCATAGTGACCATATTACCATTCCTACAACTGTTCCTATAAGTACCGCAAAGAATACTGTTACCGTAAATAACCCTGAGAATGCTCCTAGCATGCCTAATGGTATTGTTGGTGGTAAGAACATTGATGCTGCCGCACCTGCAACAGCAAACACTATTCCTGCAACCACGGCTGCTATGATAGCCATTATCACAGAGAAAACGATAAGGTACTTAAATGCCATGTCACTTGACTCTTTTTTGTATTTGTCGAATGTTTTTGAGGGCATTGAAATGAAGCCTTTAAACTTCTCGGTGTACATACAATCTAATTGTTGTTTGGCTATTAAAAGCTACCCTTTAATCTTCAGAATTGCTGCCGCTAGGTCTCCATTAGTTTCATTCAACGCATCTATAGCCTGCTCTTCTGTGCAACCGGTCTGGGTCTTAACCATGTCCACGTCCTCTGCGGTGTAGGACTCATGTGATTTCTCTGTCACTTCCCCTGATACCTGAAACGTGTCCTGGCCCATCATGTTTACTCTGGAAACCTGTGGGTTGTTTATGACTATGTCCTTGTCAGGGCCTCGAATTATAACCTCACTGGCATCTATGTTCACTGTCTGTATGCCCATCTTCTTTGCCATTCTTTCTATCTGTCTTTGATTTATTTTCATACAATCACTCTTTATTCTATTCTTTTGTCTTTTTATTTTTTGATGCCCCATAACTTATGGGGGGATGTATGGAATTCCAATTATTAGACTGTGATTATGTAAATGTAAATGAAAAACCCATCGTAAGGATGTTTGGCAAGACTGCTGAGGGGAAATCTGTCTGTGTTTTCTATGATGATTTCAAGCCATATTTCTATGTTCGCGGTGATTGGAAGTCTGTTCTAGGGGATGATTCTCAGGTTATCAGGACTGAGACTGTGACTAAGAAGCTTGTTTTAGATGAAAAGGAATCAGAAGAGCTTACCAAGATTACAATACAAAACCCAGCTAAAACCCCAGAACTAAGGGAAAGATTGGTTAATGCGGGTCTGAAGGTTTATGAGGCTGATATACTTTTCAGATACAGGTTCCTTAATGATATGGGACTTCATGGATGCGGCTGGATACAAGCAGATGTTGCATCAACTCCAACAGAGACCGTGAGCTCTAATCTGAAGCTTCACGCAAAAAGCGTTAAGCATTTGAAGAAGCTGGAGGATTCTGATTTCAAATACCTGGCATTTGATATAGAGTGTATCCCGGGCAAGGGTGGAGGAATCCCTGATCCAAAGGATGATCCTGTTATTATGATTGCGTTTAATTTCAGCCATCCATACAAGGGCAAGAAGAAGCTAGTTATAGCAATGCGGCCTGACAATGATGTGATGAGTTTTGTGAATGAAAGGGAGATGCTGGAGGAGTTTGTGAAGATTGTGAATGATTATGACCCTGATATAATAACGGGTTTCAACGTGAATAACTTCGACATGCCATATGTTCTTGGTAGGATGAAAGAACAGAACGTGAAGCCTTCTTTTGGAAGGTGTAACATGAAGCCAGTCTCTGCACGGAAGTTCATGAACAAGACACGGGTGTCTATAGTTGGAAGGGTTGTTGTTGATAGCTTTGAGCTTGTGAAAAAGGATTTCTCTTTGAAGAGATATAACCTGAATTCTGTAGCTGAAGCCCTGCTTGGCGAGAAGAAGGAAGATGTGAAGCATTCTGAGATAGAGAAGCTTTGGAAGGGCAGTGTTGAGGATTATAAGAGGTTGGTATCATACAACATACAAGATGCTGTTCTGGCTCTGAATCTCATTAGAAAACTGAACATGGTGGATAAGTATGTGGCTCTCTCAAAGGTTGCTGGCACACTACTACAGGATAGCTTGGATAGTGGAGAGACCACAAGAATAGAAAACTTTCTGTTAAGAAGGTTTAATAAGGAGGGATTTTTATTCCCAAACAGGCCAACTGAAGGGGATATTGAGAAGCGTGAGGAATCGCGTAAGATTGAACTGAAAGGTGGATTTGTTCTGGAGCCTGTAAAGGAGCTTCATAGTAATGTCGTTGTGCTTGATTTCAAGTCAATGTATCCGTCAATTATTCGCGGGTTTAATATATGCCCCACCACACTGGTTAGAGGAGAGAGTAAGAGGAAGGATTTGATAACTGTGGTGTCAGGTGCTCGATTCTTGCCTGTGAAGGAAAGAAAGGGTATAATACCAGGTATACTTGAAGAGCTGATGAATAGAAGAGCTGCCGCTAAGAAGAAATTGCGCGCTGAGGATGATCCTGCAAAGAAGAGAGCATTCCATGCTGAGCAATGGGCACTGAAGATCCTCGCCAATGCGTTCTATGGTCATATGGGTTATTCACGCGCGAAGATCTATAACCTGGACATTGCGAATGCCATTACTGCATCTGGGAGGGATATTATACAAAAGACAAAGGATATCGTGGAAGAGGAATACAAATATCCTGTGGTGTATGGGGATACAGATTCTGTCATGGTTAAGCTGGATGTTGAGGATCTGGATGAGATCCGTGAGATATCTGAGAAGATCGCGTCTGATATTACGAAGAAGCTGCCGGATTGCATAGAGCTTGAGTTTGAGAAGGTGTTTAAACGGTTCTTGCCACTGACAAAAAAGAGGTACGTGGCCTGGAAATTCGAGTTTGGTAAGGATGGCTGGAAAGAGGGACTTGAGATGAAGGGTGTGGAGACTGTAAGGCGTGATTGGTGTGAACTTGTCTCTGACACCATGACAAATATTATTGAGATTATACTCAAGAAGGATGATATTAAGGGCGCTGTGAAGTTTTTCAATTCTGTTATACATGACCTGAATGCAGGAAAGATAGATCTCCAGAAGCTTGTGGTTACAAAGAGTATGACAAAGCAACCGAAGAACTATGCTGGAATGCAGCCCCACATAGAGCTTGTGAAGAAGCTCCAGAAGAGAAACCCGGCAGAAGCGCCTGGTATAGGGGACAGGATCGGGTATGTAATAGTCAAGGGCACCGGCTTGCTATCAGAAAGGGCAGAGGACCCTGGTTATATAAAGGAGAGGGGCCTTCAGGTAGATCCAAAATACTACACAGAAAATCAGCTTCTTCCACCAATAGAGCGTATATTCTCAAGTCTCAAAATCTCCAAGTCTGAGCTACTAGGTAATGGGAAGCAGATGGGTCTCTTTGATGTCGTTAAGAATCAACCCGTTCAAGAACCAGACACACCAAAAGAGCTCCCGTTCCATGACACCAATGGGTTCATCTGCGTGAAGTGTAACAAATCACATGTTCGGGTGCCACTTATAGGCATCTGCGACTGTGGTGGTGATATCATGTTCTCTTCCCCGAAGGGTGTTGTGGCTGCTGTAGTGATGAATTAATCAACAATCCCACCAACTTGCACTTATGTGAACCAAACTGTTAAGTTAACCCTACTTCTGTGAAATTCACCTGAACTTGAGATCCTGGACGTGTGTTCACAATAAATTGGATGTGAAGTTCCACTTGCAATAATGGGGTGTTCCACATGAAGTTAAGGCCCCTTCACAAGCTTCATTTCAGTATGCTGCGCGATTTTTTCCATATGTTCCAGTGGAAACCATGGGGGTGAAATTCACGTACATAAACATGAGGTTCATTAAATAACAGTGTTATATTCATTACACTGCAAGTGAAGCATAGAATATTATAAGGGGCACCATCAAAACGCCCATGGAAAGGCTTCGCTTGACGCCGAAAAGTGGTGGAAGTAAACCTATGGATGTTGAGACTGCTAATATTAATAGGCCATAGGGGCCTGTGAAGATGATTGTCATAACCACTAAGAAAACCAGTATCATGATCGTAAGTTTTGTATAGTTTATACGCTGCAAGACACTAATTATAGGTCTTGCGAGTTTTAATATAAGTATTGTGGATATTCCAGTGGAAATTAAGGCTACAGCAAGCAGCAGCTGTAATTCTGTGATGCCAAATGATGGGATTAGTGAATCTACAGCAACAGCAGCCCCGCTTCTAGCCTTGTTTATAGTATATAATGATATAAGTGAGAATAGAGCCACAACCGTGTTAATAGCACCTATGGATACGAGAAATTCATGAATATCATATCTCCTTGTGAGCTGTTGTGTTAACACTGTTGCTTGTGCTGCACCAACGCCAGGAAGCACCCCCAACAACATCCCTGAAAACAACCCCTTGACAGTTCCCACAAATGCAAGGCGTCTGCTTATTTTAGGAAAATACATCTTCTGTTTAGGCAATCCGGTCTTCATGTTAAGGCTTATCAACATCGTACTGATGCCAAATAACCCTGTGAATAGAGGAAACATTACTAGATGTGAAGGAAGCATGTAGCTATTAAGAGTTATCACCCCAAGCATCCCTGATAATAAAAATACAAACACCCCATACATCTTCTTCCAACCACGCTCGGTGTATAACATCACAAAGGATATTATGATGAGGATCCAGTGTAGGTATGTGTAAATGTTTTGATATATGACAGGGATAAGGAATAGGAATGGTATAAATAATAACACTGTTATACCAATGGACATTGCACCGCCCACCACTGTAAGGAACAACGCATGCAATCCTCTGCCCTCTAGCAACATCATGTGACCGGGCAGAACAGATAATGCGGTTGATGGCTCTGGAGCTCCTAAGAATATGCTTGGAATGTAATCAAAGATTGTATGTGTGATTGCCATTGCAATGATAATAGTTATAATATAATAGGGATTCAAAAAGGCGGCTCCTATAAGAGTAAAGGATACTGTATTCACATGAAGGCCTGGTATCAGCCCTGTTATCATGCCCAAGCCAATTCCCAACAAAGTAAAAAGAAGCAGGTCTATCATACAAACTTCTCGATGACCCCCTGCCTGTATATCATCTCAATCTCACCTGAATTTTTTGGATATTCATCAATAATACCAGGTATGCAGACATCATCTCCAATAGAGAACGTGTATAGATTACTCCCGCTTTCATTCATCTCCAGGGCTGTTGTGTTGAATATGACAACATCTATACTACCCGTCTCATCCGTGAGCGTGAAGAAAATATGGTTGTTAGAAACGTGCCTGGATTGTATTGACCCGCATATTCTAACCCCCATTCCAATGTCCTCTATACTAAGATCAGATATTACAGTCTCTCGTGTAATAGATGATGTGAAATAAAGTATAACCAGGCCTATAATAGAACATAACACTGCTATCTTCTTAATATGGGACTCTTCCATAACGCATCATAGGAGTTTAACTTCACGTGTTTTCATGTCAACAGAGGCTGATGTGCTTGTAGATATTAGCGTGATTCCTTTGTAGTTCTTCATCCACTCTGGCTCTTGTATCAACCATATCAGATCAGGTACTGTGTCTATTAGTATGTTCGTATTTGGTGTGGTGGTTTTCATGGGAAGCATTCGTGTTTTAAGGTGATTGACCACATCCGTCTCCATGATTGCTTCTTCTGTTTTGTAGATAAGCACTGTTATCTTTTGGCTGCCCATATCCACTTCAGCCCAAGAAGGATTGGATTCAATGTTGTATATTCCCGGTGCCTCTTCTTTTGTTGATGTGAATATTATATTATAACCATCTCTCTCTATTTCTCGGTTTGTGGTGAAGAGGATGTTCGCACCTATTGTTGGTATGGTTTTTGGTAGTGGAATATCAGGATATGTAATGTCCTTCTTGAATAATTTATTCTCCCTCACAACTCCTGTTACAGCTATCACACTATTAATTTTTGGCATGGTATTTGAGATTACTGTTATATGCCCTGTTGTGTCTTCTAATATAAACCCCCCAGAATCTGGCTCCTTAACCATTCCTATAACAGTCACCTCTGAAGATATTCCTCCGACCTTGTTTATAGACGTTGCTTCAGTTTTCTTTAATAAAATCTTTCTGAGATGTTCGTACATATTATTATAATACTTCACAAAATCCTGGATTGTGAGCTTGTTTTTTATCTTCTTCTTTCTAAACACCACGTTTATTTGGGATTGGTTGATTGGAGGATCCACTATGAGTGTTTTTGTGTTTTGTATATAATCATTAATGTTCTTGTCTGTGATTTTGTCTATAATTTTTGGTGAAACAAGTAGCCTGGATTCTAACAACTTCTGCACCACGTCCTTCTTATCCACGCCTATCTCCCGCCTTCTCTAAAAACAAGCCATCTGTTAATAGATAATTATCCTTCAAAATCTGTTTTATCTTGCTTAATACCTGATCGCCCAAGCGTATTTTTATTTCACGTGTTCGGCCATATCTGCCTTTGGATATAACCTGAGCGTTTATAATTCCAAGCATATCAAGTTCTGCTATAAGATCAGACAGCCTTCTTTGGGTTAGTGTTTTTAGTCCGCGGGCCTGACAAATCTTCTCGTATAACACAAATATGTCGCCGGTTTGTATGTTTTTCCTTCCAGACTCAACAAGTTTTATTATGCTGGCCACGACAGCCTGGCTTTGTCTTGGTTGGGCCTTTACAACATCTACTATTCTATCAAAATCAAGCTTCTCCTCAGCACTGTCCACAAACTCTGTTGAGACTTTATTAGATGAAGATCTCTCAGCAAGCTCGCCTGCTATTCTAAGCAGATCCAATGCCCTCCTGGCGTCTCCATGCTCCTGGGCTGCCAGAGCGGCGCACTTTGTTATCACGGCCTGCTCGACAACAGAATCAACAAATGCGTGTTCTGCCCTTTCGTTTAGAATCTTGGTTAGCTGCCTGGCATCATATGGGTGAAAAACAATCTCTTCCTCTGATAGGGATGACTTCACCCTTGGATCCAGCTTGTCTGTGAAGGATGTATCATTGGATATTCCCACGATTGATATTCTTGTGTCCTTCATGTCCTGATTAAGTCGTGTTAGTGTATATAAAATATCATCCCCAACCTTCTTTACCATTGCATCTATCTCGTCTAAAACCAGAATGATTGATTTGTTTTGGGAATTGAGTACATTAAAAAATAATCTGTAAACCTCATCTGTTGGGAGGCCTGTTGGGGGTATTGGTTGCCCCAGCATCCTTGATAATTCTGCAAGGAGTCTGTATTCCGTGTCTGAAACGCGCTTCATCTTGCAGTTTACATAAAGGATCTTCACGTTTTCCGACATCCTCTCTAATTCCTGTGTGATGTATCTAACTGTAACTGATTTTCCGGTTCCGGTAGACCCGTATATGAACATGTTGGATGTCTTATCTCCCCTGATTGCGGGCGCAAGTATCATTCCTATCTGCTTTACCTGTTCCTCTCTATGTGGGATGTTTTCCGGGACGTGTTTGTCTGTAAGCACGTCTTTGTTCTTAAAAATCTTAATAGTGTTTTTTGAATAGTTGCTAAAAATATCATTCAATGTTTTTTGCGACATCAATGTTCTATATGAAATTAAGGTTTAAATAAGATTTCATTTGGAACATTATTTTAAAAATTAAACCCCCTACACCAAGATTTCTCATGGAACCGCTATTTTTATTTTTTATACAAATCATAAATTATATTATAACAGTGTTATATTATAATTATTTTTGTTTTATTATTTATTATTAATAATCTCCAGTAGAAATTAAGGTGGTGGAGGGTTAAATCCCAATTTTAACATTAAACATAAATCTTTTGTATGAGAGAGTGCATCTAAAGTTAGGTGGTAACATGACAATAAAAATATATACAACACACACATGTCCGTGGTGTGATGTTGCTAAGGATTTCTTAAGAAGCAAGGATGTCCCTTTCATAGAGATTGATGTCCAGACAAACAGAGCAGCAGCACAAGAGATGATAACCAAATCAGGACAGATGGGAGTGCCAGTTATAGACATTAATGGCAGTGTTATAGTGGGATTCAATAAAAACGCAATAGAAATGGCCCTATCTTTCACAAAACAATTTTAAACCCACATACAATTCTAAAATGAATTAATTCAGGAGAACCATATATTAATGGGTGAAATTATGAAAATATTAGTGCTGGCAGATGTCCACAACAAGATAGAGAATTTATCAAAAATAATAGATGAAGTTAATGAAGAAGAGATTGACATGGTTTTATGTTCTGGTGATTTTATAGACGAGTATGATGTTCCTCAGGGCTTCTCCATAACCAACATAATCGACATGTTTATACAAAAGATCATATCCCTTGGGAAACCAACATTCTGCGTCCCGGGAAATCTAGATCCCTCAGAGATTATCGACGTGTTTGAGGACTATGATGTTAACCTACAAAACAAAAAGAAGCACGTTGGAGGATTTGATATAATAGGTTGGGGTGGGGCACTCACACCATTTAACACAACATTCGAGCCAACAGAAGCAGAGACAAAGAAGTCACTCAATCAACTCTCATCAACCTCCAGTAGTGATTTGATATTATTGCTTCATAATCCGCCAAAGAACACAAAACTAGACCTTGTTCATGGTGAGCACGTGGGGTCTTCAGCTGAAAGGGAGTTCATAGAAAAGGCTCAGCCACTCCTTACCATTACAGCACATATACATGAATCAATGGGAACAGATAAGATAGGGAAGACAACAATCTTCTATCCAGGACCGGTTTATGATGGCTGCTATGGGCTGGTTGAAATAAAGGGCAAATCAGTTGTCTGCGTTAAGAAGAAGGCTACTTGAGTTGTTTCAGCCTTTCAGCAATTATATTAGAATCCTCTAATTTACATATACCCACAGGTATGTTCTCAACCTCAGCGATTCGCTGTGCTATCTCATCCATCTGAGTCAACCCATGAAACACAACCAATGCTGGGTGGAGATTGGTTAGTTTTAATGCAACCATGGGACTCCTTCCAGTGGAAACCTGGGTAAATATAAGCGCCCTTTGTGTTGTTATTCCATATAATTTAATTAATTCCGTGAATGAAAGCTGTGTGATTGCTTTCAAGGAATCAATCATGGTGTAACCATAAATCTCCTCATTCTCCCTGTTTTTTCCAACAATAAGCGGCGCCTTTATATGTTCACAAAAATCCTTCACAGTAACGTGGGTTGCAAATTCGCGGATGTCCATTATGGATTCTGATAGGGGTGGATTTTTTCCAGTCCTCATGAAGCTCTTTATCACGTTTCCACCCTTCCTAGAATCAATATCAATCATGGCTGTTACATATCTATTTATCATCTTAATTCCAGGGGACTTCCGTCTGCCAAGCTCATAATCAGAGACAACAGATGATGTTATTCCAAGCTGATCTGAAAGTTCTTTTTGGGAGATCTTGAAGATATTTCTCCATTTCTTGAGAATAGTCTCCGGATTATCAGCTAGCACAATCTCTCCTATTATATCCTTTGCCAGCTCCTTCTTGTTCAAGGAGAACTCGTCATTTACTAGAGTCATATACGTTAATTGTTCTAGAGTTATTTAAATGTTGAGTGGTTCATATATGGACAATTTATTCTCTGCAACCAATAATCTCTCATGCCAATCAAAACCTACCACAAAGGAGCCAGGGCAGAGAGGGAGCTTATACACTTCCTGAATTATCATGGCTTTTCATGTATCAGATCAGCATCCAGTGGGGGGGCCTTATACCCTGTGGATGTGGTGGCATTAAGGAAGGATATCATACTAACATTCGAGATCAAGTCATGGGCAAAGAAACCGAAGCTCGATAAGACAAAACTCCAGCGCTTCAAGGAGTGGAGTGTGAATGCTGGTGCCTTTGCGTTCTTGGCCTGGTACAATGAAAACCAGTGGAGTTTTCTCACACTCAAACAGGCAGAAGACGGAGAATACGACGATGAGAATTGGTTAAGTCTGGATAACCTCTTAGAGGCCTTCAAATTCTAGATGAGAAAAATCGGAGCTGTATTCTGGATCTGGAATCCTTTCAAAGTGTTTTCTGTTAGTTATTTTTAGTCTGCCAGTGTTATAATCAGTCTCTAGTTTATCATGGATTGGGGTCAGAGTTTCTTCATCTGTATTCACAGGATAAAAAACACTACCCATTACATAACCAACAGGTAGGGGACCTTTATCATTGGACGCCATTGGCCAATTTTGTGGATCAATCGGTTCGACGAAATAAAACCCTTTTCCAGGAACTAGTTTTAAGCCGTACTCTCCCAGTCTACTGACATCGAAATCTGCTAGAATGTCATGTCTCATAATACATCGAATTGTGCGCGCAAGGATTTAAACCTTTTCCAGCATTG
>Ga0066639_10004833_pt1 | contig 11424 bp, 9 predicted proteins | sample CryGeyCG2114_010_2_FD_59504 | JGI IMG/M metagenome (GOLD analysis project Ga0066639, IMG submission 59504) | Groundwater microbial communities from aquifer - Crystal Geyser CG10_big_fil_rev_8/21/14_0.10 | ecosystem: Environmental > Aquatic > Deep subsurface > Groundwater | place: USA: Utah... | reverse complement strand
TGTACATCCTTTCTGTTGCACTTGTCCTCACCTCACGGTGGACGGGCGTTACCCGCTACGTTGCCATGGAGTGTCCGGACTTTCCTCCCGTGAATTCCAAGGAATTCACCAGCGATGATCTTCCTCTCTCAGTCAATTTTGGCAATTAATGCACCAGACAATTGGTATAGTCAATGAGATTCTTAAATGATAGATAGATTCGTCTGAATTATGAAAAATAAACATCTAACCACGTTCATATTTTTTGCCCTGTTTCTGACCTCTGCAAGAGCGTCAGATATGGAATTTAAAAAACTTGCGACAGATTTTCTGTTGCAAAATGCAGACGTATGGGTGGCAGAATCTCAGATCAAGATATCAAATTTAAGTCTAGAATCTATCGATGCCACTTTGGCCTGGAAAATAATCACTGGCGCCTCAATTGTAGAAAACGACCTTGATGCCTCAACGTCAGTTAACACCAGCGCTGGCAAGGTCGATAGCTACGGGCTTGAGATTCAAAAACCCTGGTGGTGGGGTGGAAGTCTTTCCTTAAAGAATGATTTCAGGAAAGTGGCCGTCAATCCTAAAGTCTTGGCCATCTTTGGCGGAGCAAATGCTCAAGTTTATGAATTTGCTCAGACTTTGAGTTACAGCCAGGACATAGGCAAGAATATTTTAGGACGCGATTATAAAGAGCAAATCTTAGCCGCTAATCTAAAACTAAGTAGGGCAAAAATTCAAAGTAACCAGCAGGTAGAGGATTTAATCTTTAGCTTGTATCAGGTTTATATTAAGGCAAGGTTGAGCCGGACATTATTGGATTTGCAAGAAGAGGCTTTGACCAGGGCGACCAAACGTAAACAGTTGATCGCTCGGCGAGTGAGAGATGGCCTGAGTAATAAGGCAGAGCTTTACCAGGTGCAAATTGCCGAAATAAGCCAGGAGGAGCAGCTGAGAATTGAAGATGGCCAGCTTAAATCACAACTTTTTGAGTTGAAACGTTTATTAAGAGATCGGGTTGAAACAGAAACTATCGGCAATCTCAATCTGGGCGATATTGATGTTCCTAAAAAAACAGATGATTTCATCTATAAAAATAGAGATATGGCAACGATTGAGAAAGATATTGAATTGTCACACTCGACTTTGCGAAGATTGCGCTTTAGCAGCTGGCCGGAGATGTCTTTGGCGCTAAAATATAAAACCAATGATTATGACAAAGATTCAAATGAGGCCATAAGCAATGGTAATTTTGGTGGGGACAAGTTTGAAAAAACGATTGCATTTAACCTTACCTGGCCTTTGGGTAACGAGGAAAATAAAATTCAAAAGGGGCTATCGACAATTTCACTAGCATCGCAAATTAAAAAGCGTGATGATTTGCAAAATAGAATCCTAACGACAGAGAAGGAATTACAAACGCAAGTGGGAATTTTAAGTCGCAATATCAATTCTTCCCGCCAGCGCATCGGATTGGCACAAGTAGCACTTAGAGAATATAACAAACTCTATGAGCTTGGACGAGCTACGCTTGATCAAGTGATACGAGCGGAAGAGGATTTAATTCAAACCCAGCGCAAGCTCTCTGATTATCTATCACAAAAAAGAATATTGGTGGCAAGCTTGGCCAAGCTCTATGGTGAGCTGACAATTTTTCTTTTAGGCAATAATGCATGAAATTTCTCATCGAGTATTTTCTCCAGCGCAGCTTGGTGGTGAATCTTTTCACCATCATTATCATAGTGGTTGGCACGATGACATTGTATGGCTTGCAAAAAGAAACCTTCCCGCGCGTCGAGTTTGATGTCATTTTAATTTCTACTCAATATCCTGGTAGTAGCTCAGAGGATGTAGAAAAGTTGGTTACCATTGAACTTGAGCGGGCGCTGCAAGGAATTGATGGAATCAAGTCGCAAAACGCGCTTTCGGCCGAAGGGCGTTCGATTATTTACCTAGAGGTAGAAGCCGACGCCCAACTAGAAAAGGTTTTGGACGACGTTAAGCAAGCGGTAGATACTGTTTCTGATTTGCCGGAAGAGGCCAAAATTCCTGTTGTGCGCTCGCTTAACAATAAGTCTCGCTCTGTCATGAAGGTGGCGCTAACAGGTGGCGATTACGACGAGTTGCGAGTCATCTCAAAAAAACTACGCGATCGTCTTGAATACCGCATTCCCCAAATTGCCTACATTGATTTTGATGGTTATCGCGAAGATGAAATTAGAATAGAAGTATCGCCAGAAAAGTTGAATCAGTTTGAAGTCACAGTAGGCGAAATTAATCAAGCACTCAAAAGTACCAACCTTAATATAACCGGCGGGAAATTAGATACTGATAAAGGCGATGTGATGGTGAGAACCGTGACTGAGTTTATTCAGATAGACGATATCCAAAATTTGATCGTACGTTCTAATGATACAGGAAAAGTTGTGCGTATTTCAGATGTGGCCAATGTTGTAGTGCGGGCCAAAGAAGGTTCGGTATTGCAGAGATCCCAAGGTGAGACGGCCATTTTTCTCAATTTTAATATCAGAGAGCATGCGGATATTTTACATGCCTCTGATCAAATTAAAAAAGTCACGGAAGAATTTATTAAAGCAGGCAATTACCCACAAATTAAATTCAGATATACAGATGACCTTTCATATTATGTGCGATTGCGGCTACAAATTCTAAAAAACAATGGGCTAATTGGAATTGTACTGGTTTTTGGCTGCCTATTATTGTTTTTAAACTTCTCAACTTCGGTCGTCACCTCGATGGGGGCACCAATTGCCTTTATGGCCTCATTTGTAGTCATGAACATGATGGGGATAAGTCTCAATTTAATCTCCATGTTTGCTCTTATCTTGGTGCTCGGGATGTTGGTTGATGACTCCATCATCTTGGCAGAACAATTTTATCAAAAGCTTGAGAATGGGCAGAAACCTTTCGACGCTGCTAGGGAAGCAGCTTTAGAGACATTAAAGCCAATTACCGGAACAATTCTCACTACAATCGTCGCTTTCGGTGCACTCTTTTTCATGGGCGGCATCATGGGGAAATTTTTATGGGCCGTGCCCTTGGTTGTCATTATATGCTTGGTGGCCTCCTGGCTGGAATGTTTTTTGATTTTACCCAATCATTTGGCGGAATTTTGTCATATTAAGGAATCTCCTCGCCGGGAGTTTTTCTTTGGGAAAATAAAAAACTTTTATGGCGTGTCACTAAATTTTTTCTTGAAGCGCCCATTCCTCACCATGATTTTCTTTGGATTAATATTTGCTGGAACTGTCTTTAGGGCCAAATCAATGCGTTTTGAGCTTTTCCCTGGAGATGATGTCAGGGTTGTATTTTTTCAAATCAAAGGCAAGGTGGGAACGCCTTTAAAGCAAACAGATGAGGCCATTCGCAAGTTGGAAAAATTAGTATTAACTCTTCCCAAAGAAGAATTAGACCAGATCAAATCTCAAGTAGGTATGTTGCGAGGAGAGCATGGAGCTAAAACCGGATCGCATTATGGTTCACTGGTGCTCTATTTAACCGCCCCTGTTGAGAGAAAACGTACCACTGATGAGATATTAAATGAGATTACGGATCAGTCCAAACAACTAGTGCCTGACTACACGGTGGTGATCACAAAAGTTCAAGGGGGACCACCGAAGGGGAAACCTGTCGAGATAGAACTGGTTAGTGATTCCTTGGATGAACTTAAGTTAGTGTCAAAAGAAATTAATCAGATTCTTGCACAGGAACCGGGCGTAACCAGTACGGAGATTGATTTTGAGGAGGGCAATGAGCAGATTCTTGTTCAGCTTGATGACGTTCAGGTCAGGCGCCTTGGGTTAACTTCACGTGATGTCGCCTTTGAGTTGCGACGAATATTTGGTGGAGATGCCATTACAAAAATAAGAAAGTCAGATGAAGATATTGAAATTAAAATTTATTTAGACGCTGCGTCACGGGCAGATATCAAATCATTAGACAAAATCTATATTATGAACAATTCCGGCCGCCGTATTCCTTTTTCAAGGTTTGCAAAATTTGTAAAAAACCCTGGAGCTTTCATTATTAGAAGGGAAAATCGCAAGAGAATTTTTTCAGTTTCAGCATCTTTAGATAAAAAAATTACATCACCTTTGAATGTGACTAAGGATGCCCGCCCGAAAGTAGAAAATTACATGAAATCGCACCCTCTGGTCGAGTATCGCTTTGGCGGCGAAAATGAAGACACACGTGAATCGATGATGCGTCTTGCGAAATCTGCCATTATCGCCATTATGAGTATTTTCTTTATTCTGGTCGTGATGTTTTCAAGTTTTTTTCAACCCCTGATCATAATGTCTGCCATTCCGCTGGGTATGATTGGAGTGGTTTGGGGACTTTCTCTATTCGGTCATTCACTGGGATTCATGGCAGTTATGGGAGTTGTCGCGCTGGTTGGTGTGGTGGTCAATGATTCAATTGTCTTGGTGGAATTTACCAATATTAAGATGAAGGAGATGAGTGATTCTTTCTCCGCCGTGCTTGAAGCCTCCAAGTCTCGCCTTAGACCAGTTCTATTAACAACGTTTACCACCGTCGCAGGTCTTTTGCCGGTTGGTCACGATCCCAATGGCGATCCTTTTTTAAAGCCTATGGCATTGAGTTTTGCTTACGGTCTTTTAGTCGCCACTTTTGTGACTTTAATTTTTGTACCCTGTAATTATCTGGTCTACGTTAAAGTAAAAACATGGTTTAACGTAAAATTAAAGTTATTCAGGGCGAGATAATTAGCGGCAGTATTTACTGATCAGAACGCGGCCACATCCTCCGCAAGTGAAGATGCCTTCACCTTTATCAATACTCATACATGTTTGGCGATCAACAAAAAAGCGACAGCGCTCGCAGCTTGTGCCTTCAAGAAAACAGATAGGGTGGTTAAACCTATATTTGTTACGGGCGTAGGAGAAGGGCTGTGAGAAACCGGCAGGTAGCAGACTTTCCAAATTGCTGATGCGATCATTATTGATATCAATTTCGGACTGTTCCTTGGCCACAACACTATCAACTTCCTTTTGAATTTCCCCCAAAGTTTTTTCAGAACCTGTGAGGAATCCCAGATTTGTTTTAATAAGGGACTCAGATTTTTCCATTTGCTCAATAAGTTCAAGAATTTTGTCTTCAAGTTGGCTGATTTTGGGGGCAAAAATGTCAACTTCGTGCTGCAGACCAGTAGCTTCGCGTTCAGTTGTGGCATTGGATAAGTTTTCACGAGCGCGCGACAAAACTTGCTCGTCATGGGCGAGTTGATTTTCCAATGCGGACAATTTTTGCCGGTTTTCTTTAATCAATTTTTGTTCAGATTCTATTTCTGACTGTTTCACATTTCTAGCATTGCTTAGCTGAGTGATGCGCAAGCGCTCTGATTCTATATTGACCATATGCTTCTGGATCATTGAGTCCAAGCTGCAAATCTCTGAAAGAATTTTAAAGTCTTCAAGCGCCATTTTCGTCACCAAAATTGTTTTTAATGAGGGCCTTCGAAGAGTATAATGAACGAAGGGATTTGAGTAGGTTTAAATATGCGTGGAAATCACTTCGGAAAGCTTTTTTCAATTGTCTCCTTCGGGGAATCTCATGGGACTGCACTCGGTGTGGTTTTGGATGGTGTTCCTGCTGGTTTAAATTTTTCATTGGAGAATTTGCAGCGCGAGCTAGATCGCCGGGCGCCGGGATCTTTGGCCGGCACTACTCCTCGCAAGGAACCCGATCAAGCCGAAGTCCTGAGCGGAATATTTGAGGGAAAAACCTTAGGAAGTCCCGTTGCTATAATTGTCAAAAATACCAATCAAAAAAGCCAGCATTATGACAAATTAAAGGACGATTACAGACCTGGACATGCAGACAAAACAACAGTCATGAAATATGGCATTCGCGACCATCGCGGAGGTGGTAGATCGAGTGGTAGAGAAACGCTGGCACGAGTGATCGCGGGATATTTTGCTTCTTTGATTATTCCCAAAGTTTTCGTCAAGGCCTATGTACTTAAACTTGGACCCTTTGAGCATGATCCTAAAGTTATTCCCGATTTTAAAAATGAAATGAGCCCCTACGGTTTACCAGATGCCAGCAAAACTGAGGAAATTAAAAATTACTTGTTAGATTTGAGAAAAAATAGCGAGTCAGTGGGTGGTAGTGTGGCAATCGTAGTCGACAATTGCCCTGCCGGACTTGGTGAACCAGCTTTTGATAAATTAAAGGCAGACTTTGCTAAGGCCCTTCTTTCTATAGGCGCGGTTGTTTCATTTAGCTATGGATTAGGCGAAGAAATGGCGGTTTTGCCAGGAAGTGTTGTTGGAAAAACTTCAGGTAGTTTTGGTGGCATGGAAGGTGGTATTTCCAACGGGGAAAGAATATTTTTAAGAGTTACTTTTAAACCAACCTCCACGGTAGGAAAGAATGCTAAAGAAGGGAGGCATGATCCATGCATTATTCCCAGAGCTCTACCAGTTGTTGAGGCCATGGTTAAAATAGTGATTGCCGATCATTATTTACGTCAGAACGCATACCAGATGGGGAGCTAACATTGAGTACAGAATTAATAGACCTGCCACTTGCAAATATCTTAAATGAAATTGAAAAGCTAGATACTGATTCTCTTTTACTGGTTGCCGATGGCAAAGTATGGGAAAAATATGGCAAGTATTTCGATTTAAAGATTATTCAAAAAAATAAAAAAATCCATTTATGGAAAACTCCAGAAGGGGAAAAAACCAAGGAGTTCACCGAGTACTTCTCTTGTGCCGAATTCTTCCTTGAGAAGGGCATTCATCGCCAATCTTATTTGGTTGCCATTGGTGGTGGTGCAACCTCCGATTTTGCCGGGTTTGTTGCCGCAACATTATTACGCGGAATAAAATGGAGTATTATACCAACCACTTTGCTTTCTATGGTTGATGCTGCTATTGGTGGAAAGGTGGCACTTAATGCCAAGTCTGGGAAAAATTTAATTGGTGCTTACCATTCGCCTGAAAAAGTATGGTTTGACTACAATGTGCTTAATAGTCTTTCATCAACAGAAATCAGATCGGGCAAGGGCGAGATTTTAAAATATTGTTTCTTGGACAAGAATATTTACGAAACAGTTTTAAGTTCTAATGGAGATCTTTCATTGATCATTCCCAGGTGTGCGGCTTTTAAGCTGGCCTTAACTAATGAGGACTTCAAAGAAGTAGGCAAGCGCAAGATTCTCAATTTTGGCCATACCTTTGGTCACGCGATAGAGCGTGTTTATAACATCCCTCACGGAGAGGCGGTGATGTGGGGCATGGCCCTCATCTTCAAGCTATTTGGTGAGAACAACTTGCTAGGTGTTTTACAGAAATTAAAGATAGTTCTGGATTGGCCAGAGCAGGATCCACCCTGGCTGCATAAGACGTTTCCCACAAGAGATATAATGGCCTATTTGGTTAAAGACAAAAAAATGATTGATAATCAATCAATTGACCTGGTCTTTATTAAGGAAGTTGGCACTTGTGAGATTAAAAAAATCAAGCTGTCGAAGATCGAAGACCTTCTAATCGAGCAAGAAAGTGAACTCAAAAAATTTAGATTATAAAGTTACACCACTAACGACCCAAGGTTATAAAAAAAATATTGTTGTTCCAACGTCCAAAAGTCACGCCAATCGGCTTTTGATCTTAGCCGCTCTGTCACCAGAACCTGTGGAGATTGAAGAACTGCCAGAGTCGACGGATGTGCTAAATATGCTCAAAGCATTTCAAAAATTGAATATCAAAGTTACTTCTTTTCAAAATAAAACTCGAATTCATGGACCATTTCCATTATGTGAAAAACCATCTCGTGAACCTGTGGTTTTGCATACAGGAGATGGAGGTACCACAAATCGCTTTTTGATGGCCTTGCTAGCAAGAGGTAAAAATATTTATCACATACAGGCCGCGAGTGGCATGCAGGCCCGTCCCATGGAGGAAATTGAAACGTCTCTTCGCGCTTTGGGTGTTAGGATAAGTAAGGGTAGTCCGACTTCTAACTACTGGTATGAAGTGCAAGGTCCACCTTCAATTTTAAGCGGCAACATTTCGGTTGATTGTTCCAAGTCGACACAGTTTATCTCGGGCCTTGCCCTGGCCTTTGCTGATACAACTTTGCATTTTAAACCTGTCGGGATGGAAACCAGTCAAAGCTACTTTGAAATGACCAAGATTCTGATTGAAAAGTTTCAACATAAGCATATTCAGTGGCAAGTCCCTGTTGATTTTAGCTCTCTTAGTTATCCATTGGCCTTGGCGCTATTAAATGGCGAAGTGACAGTTAGTAATTGTAAAGAGCGTGATAATTTCCAGGCAGATTCTGTTTTTTTAGAAATTCTTAAAAATCTCGGTGCCAAAGTTCATTTTACTGCCAGGGGGCTTGAGGTCGTTGGAGTGAAGGAGCATGCAGGTATCGATCTCGACTGCGGCGGTTTTCCTGACTTAGTTCCAACCCTGGCCTTTGTTTGTGCCGTGGCCAAGGGGCGTTCACTTTTGCGTAACTTAGAAGTTTTACATCATAAAGAATCAGATCGAGTGCAAGAAATATTAAAGGTCCTGACGCTTTTTAAAGTTCATTATAGCTACAATTCGGTCAAAGAGGAACTAGAGATTGTCGGCTCTGATAAAAAGGTATCTGTGGTTGAGTATCTTCCTCCCGCTGACCATCGCATTATTATGATAGCCTATCTTTTCATGCGTGCTAATTCTGGTGGCACAGTGGGAAATGCTCAGCATGTGGCAAAGTCTTTTCCCCGTTTTTTTGAATGCCTGAGCTAAATCAAGGAAAGCGATATGAATAAAAAAAGTCTTACAAGATGTGCTTGGTGTTTGGCTGATCCCATATATATAGAATATCACGATCAAGAATGGGGAGTTCCTGTTCACGATGACAAAAAATTATTTGAATTCTTGATTTTGGAAGGTGCTCAAGCGGGGTTAAGTTGGCTGACGATATTAAAAAGAAGAGAAGGTTACCGCAAGGCCTTTGCTGATTTTGATGTGCAAAAAGTAGCGCGTTTTCCCCCCAAGAAAATTGAAAAACTATTATTGGACCCGGGAATCATCCGCAATAAGCTAAAAGTTAATGCCGCCGTCACAAATGCCAAATTGTTTATAAAAATCCAGGAAGAGTTTGGCTCATTTTCCAATTATAGCTGGCGTTTTGTGAATGGAAAAACCATTGTCAATAAACGCAAAAAGATGAGTGATATTCCCGCCACAAGTAAAGAGTCGGATGCTTTTAGCCTGGATCTGAAAAAACGCGGCTTCAAATTTGTAGGATCAACTATCATGTACGCTCACATGCAAGCGGTAGGAATGATCAATGACCACGTAGTGGATTGTTTTCGTTATAGAAGCTCTTTCTCTGCCTCTGGAAGCCTTTCATCATAATTGTGTATCAAGCGACCAAGAAGATACGCCGCCATGGTATAGCCGCCGCCCACAACTAACGTCAACATGCCGATCATATACATCACCATTGGATTACCATGACCTCGGGGTCCATAATAGACAATCGCCTCAATCATGCTGATTGATAAAAGTGCCGTACTGGCCAGAAAAATTCCTTTATTGCGTCTCCATTGAGCGAAGATGCCAACTCCGGCCACTATCATAGATAATGAAGTAATCAGCTGTAGAGTGACATGAATGATTAATTGATTAAATTGCGCTATAAAGGACTGTCTGCCGATGAGCATAAAATATATCCAGGCAAGCAGCAAGCTTGTTCCAAGCACGGAAGTTGATACACCCACCGCAAACCTTTCAACAGTATAAATTTTTTTTCCAATCATAATACGGTCAAATTTTTCACCCTTATTTCTTGGGATTCCTCCGGTTAGAAGAATGGCAAAATTTAATCCCAGCACCAAGGCATTAAAAATAAAGAGCCCAATAATAAATTTCATTCATTAACCTCTTTGTCTTATAGTTATCGACCTATAAATACACCAGACGAGGTGATTGATTGTCAGCATGATTAAGCTCAAGGTAGGTGCCAGCACCCTTTTGGTAGCTACAGTGCAGCGATCCTGATAACATAAGTCATTGCTTTATAAATATTTCTAACGAGAGGCCTATGCTGCAGTCTTATTTCAAACTAAGCGAAAACAATACTAGTATCAGAAATGAATTTATTGGTGGACTCACCTCATTTTTGGCGACTTTTTACATCATTATCGTCAATCCCGCGATTCTGTCCCAGGCCGGCATGCCTGCTCCTGCCGTCACCACGGCGACAATTTTGATTACTTTTTTTTCAACCTTGCTGATGGGAATCTATTCAAAAAATCCGATTGTTGTCGCTCCCGGTATGGGACTTAATGCATTCTTCACATACTCTGTAGTTATTGGAGGAGGTCACGATTATCACACCGCCCTTGGAGCTGTGTTTTTGTCTGGGATTATCTTTATTCTACTTTCAATTTTCAATTTACGAGTCAAGGTTTTGGATTCTATCCCACTTAATTTACGCAATGCCTTGGCTGCCGGTATTGGATTTTTTATTACCTTTATTGGTCTTATTAATGGAGGCATTATTGTTAAAAATCCAGCGACCTTTGTGGCGCTTGGCCCTGTCGTTCCCACTATGGCGATTTTCTTTATAGGGCTTTTTGCTACTGCTTATATGTATGAAAAAAAATTTTCAGGTAGTTTAATTCTGGGCATTATATTCACTTCAGTACTATCTTATCCGATTGGGCGTTGGTTCGGTGAAGCGGGACATTTAGCAGTCGGGGCAAAAACTTTATCTACTTACAGTGGTATTTTTTCGATGCCTGATTTCTCTCTTATTATGCAAATGAATGTCAAAGCGGCATTTCAAGCTTCCATGATTGGCGTGCTTTTTTCGTTTGTTTTCACCGATCTCTTCGATTCTCTCTCTACTTTTGTGGGAGTGGCCGAAGCAGGCAATTTGAAAGACCAAGATGGCAGACCTTTCAATGTCAAACAATCATTACTGGCCGATGCCGTCGCGACTGTGTTTTCAGGGGTGCTCGGTTCTAGCCCTGCTACCAGCTATATTGAATCTGCTGCCGGCATTCATGCTGGCGCAAGAACTGGTTTGGCATCAGTTTTTACGGCAATATTGTTTTTGCCATTTTTATTTTTTACCCCGCTACTTTCGACGATTCCGATGTTTGCCACTTCTCCCATTTTAGTTCTGGTTGGACTCTTTATGATTAGACCAATGGCCAAGATTCCTTGGGATCAATTTGATGAGGCCTTACCCTGTTTTTTGGCAATCATACTTATTCCACTGACGTTTTCTATTACTCAAGGAATTATTTGGGGATTTGTATCCTACACAATTTTAAAAGTGCTGCTTGGCAAATATAAGCAACTGCCACTAAGCATTTATGTCATATTTGTTTTATGTCTTTTCGCCCTCTTCTTTCATTCATAAGAAATTCAATGCAAATGCGTA
>Ga0066639_10004829_pt1 | contig 11431 bp, 6 predicted proteins | sample CryGeyCG2114_010_2_FD_59504 | JGI IMG/M metagenome (GOLD analysis project Ga0066639, IMG submission 59504) | Groundwater microbial communities from aquifer - Crystal Geyser CG10_big_fil_rev_8/21/14_0.10 | ecosystem: Environmental > Aquatic > Deep subsurface > Groundwater | place: USA: Utah... | reverse complement strand
CCGCCTCGAAAAGTAAGCGCTCATCGACCCCCCCATCGGGCGGCGGAGCACCAATAATACGAGTATACTCGGCCGTCAAGCGCTCTGCAAGGGCGGTATCGGGATAGACCACGATAACCGCGATGATGAAGTCGCGGCGGATTTTGACGCTCGATAGGGGTGTAGACGGACGAACCTCCGTGCTCTTTCGCGTCTCGCTCCCACTCTGTGTGTGCGCCTTGGTAACACGCGTAAGCGACTCGCGTACTGCCTCGGGCGTGGTGGAAAGTGCGCGAGCAACGATACTGACGAGCCGCTCCCGTTCAAGTGGACTTTCGGTTGCAACAACAAACGGCAGTACCGTACGCTCAACCTCCCGTAAAAGTGCGAGATCGTCGCTGATGTCCGCACTCAGGACTGCGAGAAAGAACTCCACGATTGACTGCGATTCCTTAAGGAGCCTGGCGATCTGCTGCGCACCGTCCTTCCCACTGCTCACGATATCCGCCGGGTCCTTGCCTTCCGGCATGCGGACAGCTTTCACGCGCATCCCAGATGAAAGCGCGAGCTCGGCGCTCCGAGCACTTGAGGCGAGTCCCGCGCGGTCAGCATCAAGGCAAAGCATCAGGTTATCCGCGTATCGCTTCACCAGCGCGAGATGCCGCTCGGAGAGCGCTGTTCCTGAAAGTGCGACGGTGTTCGTGAATCCTGCCTGATGCAGCAGCACGAGGTCGAACTGGCCTTCAACAAGAATGGCAAACCCGCGAGTGCGGATGGTGTCTTTCGCGCGATCCATACCAAAAAGGATCTCGGACTTCTTGTAAAGCACGGTTTCCGGGCTATTCAGGTACTTTGCTTGGTCGTCCGGTGAGAGCGCGCGTCCCGTGAACGCGACCGTGCGGCCAGCCATATCGCGTATAGGAAACACGAGACGGTTCCGGAAGCGGTCGTAGAAGGTTCCCCTCTTTTCATCGGCTTCCTTTACGAGCCCCGCTTCGGCAAGTTCCTTGGTGGAGTATCCCTTTCCCGTGAGGTGCTCGAGAAGCTTCCGCCAATCGTCGGGTGCGGCCCCGAGACCCCAGTTGCGGATGGTGTCTTTCGTAAGTCCCCGTAACGTTGCATAGGCATAGGCAACTGAGGACTCAGTAAGCAGGTCAGCATAGAAGCGTTCGGCTTCGGCGACAGCCCCACGCAGCCGCTCAAACTTCTCGTGCTCCTGCTTCCCTCCCCTGTGGTATTCGAGCGGCACACCGGCCTTCTCTGCAAGGATCTTCAAGGCACCCTTAAAGTCGACACCCTCCATCTTCTCAATAAAGGTGAAGTGGTCACCGCCCTGGGATGTGGAGAAGCAGTAGTAGGTGCCACGTTCTGGATTCACGAAGAAACTTGGTGTCTTCTCCTTACCAAAGGGCGTGAGGCCTTTATAGTAGCGGCCTGCTTTCGTGAGCTTCACGTACGGTGTTACGACCTCGACGATGGTAAGCTTTTCTTTCACTTGCTGTGCAGTATCGGCCATGCTTTCCATTCTAGCCCATCACGCCAAACACAACAGCGAAACCGCCCCGTTGCCGGAGCGGTTTCGCTGATCCTGAAGGCTCTTAGGAAACCAGAATTATCATACGGCAAATGATAGCAGGCTGGCTCGGCAAGTCAATATTAAGAAGCCGGCAGAGGGGCTCGAGCCCTCAGAACGCAGGATGACAATTCTGGTCGCGCGCCATGCTGCCGGCTAGAGGCAGCATAGCGGAACCAAGCTAACAAAACGTTGAAGAAAACATACCAAGAACGTGAAGAAGACGCGGCGTCTTCCTCAGGCTCACCGCCGGGTGGTTGTATCGACTGCCACGCCTGGCCGTTCCTGCTTCTCGGCTTCAACGAGCGCTTCCTCAGCGGCACGTTGATGCATGCGGCGTGCATTCTGGATCTTGTCGATGGCCGCACCCTTCTTGCTTCCCGCAAATCCGGTACCGGCCGGGATGAGACGCCCAAGGATGACGTTCTCCTTGAGACCTCGAAGCGTATCCACGGAACCACGAAGCGAAGCATCGATGAGGATCTTCGTCGTCTGCTCGAATGACGCTGCTGAGAGGAACGAGCGACGCGAGAGCGCAGAGGCCTTGATGCCGAGTACCATGTCCTTTGCCTGAGGAGCAATCTTCCCTTCTGCTTCGAGCTGGCTCACCATCTCGGAGAATGCCCAGTTCTCAACAACGTCGCCGACCGAAAACTCAGAGTCGCCCTGTTCAGCAATCTTTACGAAAGAGAACATTTGACGCACGATCACCTCAAGATGCTTCCTGGATACGCTCGCCCCCTGGAGTTCGTAGATCTTTGAGGTCTCAGCAATGATGTATTCCTGTACCGCTGCACGGCCTGCGTACTCGAAGAGGTCGTCGAGATCAGCCGAACCGTCGGTGAGAAGCTGGCCCCGCTTGACCTCCTGACCCTCCTTCACGAGTGTCTGGCGCGGATAGTGAGCCGTGTATTCGATATCCTTATCCTTCTTCTTCCCCTTCACTGTCGAGCCGGCTTCCGGCGTGACAATGACAACAATCTCACGTCCCTCCTCCTTCACTTCGGTGACCAGGCCGTTCGTCTTCGACACGATAGCCGAGTTCTTGGGTGAGCGCTTCTCGAAGACCTCTTCAACGCGTGGTAGGCCTTGCGTGATGTCGCCACCCACTGAGGCGGTTCCTCCCGCATGGAAGGTGCGCATGGTGAGCTGTGTACCTGGCTCGCCAATCGCCTGCGCAGCGACGGTGCCGATGGACTCGCCGAGGTCAACCGGCTCCTGCGACGTGAGGTCCATACCGTAGCAGGTGGCGCAGACGCCATAGCGTGTCTCGCACGTCATCGGCGAGCGCACGATCACGTTCGTGATACTCTCGTCGGCGTCAATCTGCTGCGCGTCATCAGCGGTAAGGAAATGATTCTTTTTAAAGGTGGCTGTACCCGTCGTGACCTCTTGGGAAAGCGTGCGGCCACGGATGGTATCGGCAAAATTGATGGCGATACCTGATGTCGATACGCGATCGATAGCGATACCACGCTTCGTCTTGCAATCCATCTCAGTGATGATGGAGTCCTGCGCAACGTCGAAGAGGCGGCGTGTGAGGTAGCCGGCGCGGGCGGTACCGAGCGCAGTGTCAGTGAGCCCCTTGCGCGCACCGTGCGTCGACATGAAATACTCGATGGGATTCAATCCCTCGGTCATGGAGGATACGATAGGCACTTCCATGGTCTCACCGGCGGTGTTCTGAATGAGGCCCTTCATGCCGGCCATCTGGGTCAGGTTGCCCATCGAGCCGCGCGCACCTGAACGCACCATATCGTGAACGGAACCGGCCGGATCGAGCGCGGCCTCAACGAGGTCCTCGACCTCGGTCTTCGTGCCGTGCCAGATCTCAATCACTATGCGGCGCTTCTCCTCCTCCGACAAAAGACCATCGCGATAGTCCTGCTCAACGCGGGCAACTTTCTCACGTGCTCCGGCGACCACAGCTTCCTTCCCATCGGGCACCAACACGTCGTCAATTGACCACGAGATGCCGGAACGCGTTGCGTACTCGAAACCGAAGCGCTTGATCTTGTTCACAATACCCGAAATGCTGTCGAGTCCGTATCGTACGATGCAGTCCTCCATGATGCTCGACAGTACCTTCTTGGTGATGGCTTTGTTCACGAATGGATAGTCACTTGGCAGCACGGTGTTGAAGAGGAGTCGCCCGACGGTGGTCTCAAAGAGCTTCCCTTCAAAACCATCGTACTTGGGCTTCTTCTCGCTTGAGGGGAGCACGTAAATCTTTGCGCGCAGGTCGATGGCACCGTACTCGTGGGCAAGGATCGCTGCATTCGGTGTGGTGAAGTACTCGCCCTCACCCTTGGTGCCCGACATCTCCTTAGTTAACCAATAGGTGCCAAGTACGATGTCGAGCGGCTTCTGCGTGAGCACGATCATCTCACCACTTCCTGGCTTCAAGATATTCTTGTTCGCGCTCATGATCTCACGGGCCTCCCACTGCGCCTCCTCGGAAAGGGGTACGTGAATGGCCATCTGGTCACCGTCAAAGTCGGCATTAAAGGCCGGGCAGACGAGCGGATGGAGTTGAATGGCATCGCCCTCAATCAAGACCGGGCGGAACGCCTGGATACCCTGACGGTGGAGCGTCGGAGCACGGTTCAACAGCACATACTTCCCTTCAATGACTTCCTCGAGAATCTCCCATACTTCGGAAACGCCGTCCTCAATCAAGCGCCCGGCACCACGGATGTTGTAGGCGAGCTCACGATTCAGGAGCCCAGCTATAACAAACGGGCGGAAGAGTTCGAGCGCCATGTGCTTGGGAAGTCCGCACTCATCAAGCTCAAGATCAGGACCCACCACGATAACCGAGCGTCCTGAATAGTCGACGCGTTTGCCGAGAAGGTTCTGGCGGAAATAGCCCTGCTTGCCTTTGAGGTAGTCAGCAAGAGACTTCAAGGGACGCCGTTGCGACGGCGTGAGAGCGCCTCCCGAGGCACCAGACTTCCGGATGGAGTTGTCCATGAGCGAGTCGACTGCCTCCTGAAGGATGCGTCGCTCGTTCCGCAGGATAACCTCCGGCGCCTTGATATCGAGAAGCTTTTTCAGGCGGTTGTTGCGGTTGATGACCCGGCGATAGAGGTCGTTCACGTCTGACGTTGCGTGCCGACCACCTTCAAGCGCGACCATAGGGCGGAGCGCTGGAGGGATGACTGGGATGCGCGTAAGGAACATCCACTCGGGCTTCGTACCCGCAGCAATCATGTTTGAGATGAGCGACAGGCGCTTGGCAAGCTTCTCTCGCTCAGCCACGCCTGCGTTTGGGTAGCGCACTTCAAGCTCGGCCTTCAACTTTGTGAGATCAAGATTTTTGAAAATATCGTAGATGGCCTCTGCACCGATCTTCGCCTCGAACAACGTGCCATACTTCACCGAAAAGCGGTGGTAGTTGATCTCATCAAAGACGTGGCCCACGGTTACGCTTTCAATCTCGCTCTTGGCAAGCGCCATGCGCTCTTTGAGCGCCTCACGGTCAGCGTCCTTTGAAAGCCCCTTGTGCTTCGTCTTGTACTCGGACTCAAGCTCTGCGAGAAGCCGTTTCTTCGTGTCCTCGTTCACCTTCGTGACAATGTAGCCGGCGAAGTAGATGACCTTTTCAAGGTCGGTCGCCGGGACTCCCATCAAGAGCGCCATGCGGCTCGGCATGGAGCGCAAGAACCAGATGTGCGCAACGGGCGTCACGAGCTCAATGTGGCCCATGCGCTCGCGACGCACGATGGAGCGTGTGATCTCGACGCCGCATTTGTCGCAAATGATGCCCTTGTAGCGGATACCCTTGTACTTGCCGCAGTAGCATTCGTAGTCGCGCTCCGGACCAAAGATCTTCTCGTCAAAGAGGCCGTGCTTTTCTGAGCGTTGCGTGCGGTAGTTGATGGTTTCGGGCTTCGTGATCTCGCCACGGCTCCATTCAAGGATGCGCTCGGGACTCGCAACTGAGAGACGAAGTGCGTTCCAATCCGCGCGTGGCGGAAGGCGCTTGCCAAAGGACGGGGTGCGATTGGTTGGGGTAGGCATAGGTAAGGAAATTAGTCGTCAGCTTCAGGAAGCTCCATGGGCTCGATGTCGAGACCGAGACCACGAATCTGGTTGGTAAGGACGGCAAATGATGCCGGTGTGCCGGAGTGGCTGACTGACTGGCTCTTCACGATGGCGTCAAAGGTGGCTGAGCGCCCGGTGATATCATCGGACTTGATCGTGAGCATCTCGCGGAGCGTATACGCCGCGCCATAGCCAAGTAGCGCCCACACTTCCATCTCGCCAAAGCGCTGACCACCGTTCTGCGCTTTGCCGCCAAGCGGCTGCTGCGTGATGAGCGAGTACGGGCCGATGGAGCGCATGTGAATCTTGTCCTCCACCATGTGATGGAGCTTCAGGATGTACATGTAACCAACTGAGATGGGTTGTGCGAACTGTTCTCCCGAACGGCCGTCGTAGAGCAGCATCTTGCCGGACTCGTCGTGGCCTGCTTCTTTAAGCTCGCGCTTGATCTCCTCGCTTGTTGCACCGGCAAACGGTGGCACGATGGCTTGGTAGCCAAGTGAATTCGCTGCGAGCCCGAGATGGAGCTCGAGGATCTGACCGAGGTTCATGCGCGATGGCACGCCGAGCGGTGTAAGAATCACGTCAATCGGGTTGCCATCCATGTCGTACGGCATATCCTCTGCCGGAAGCACGCGAGAGATAACACCTTTGTTGCCATGACGACCGGCGAGCTTGTCACCCACCGACACGTTCCTCACCTGCGCGACCGTCACGCGGATCTTCTTTAAGATGCCGCTTTCAAGCTGGTCGCCACGCTCACGCGAGAAAACGCGAACACCAATGACGCGGCCACGCTTCCCTCCCTCCATGCGCAGCGACGTGTCTTTCACGTCCTTGGCCTTGTCGCCAAAGATGGAGCGTAAGAGTCGCTCCTCGGGCGTGAGCTGCGTCTCTCCCTTGGGTGTGACCTTGCCGACGAGGATGTCGCCGGGGCGTACCTCAGCGCCAATTCTAATAACGCCCTCCTCATCAAGGTTCTTGAGGCGCATCTCACCGACATTCGGGATGTCGTGCGTGGTGACCTCAGGGCCAAGCTTCGTGTCGCGTACTGCGCACTCGAAGTCTTCAATGTGAATGGTCGTGAACTTGGACTGCTCGACGAGGCGCTCAGAGACGATGATCGCGTCTTCGTAGTTTGCACCACTCCAGCTCATGAACGCGACGCGCACGTTCTGGCCGAGCGCCATCTGGCCGTGATCGGACGAGGAGGCATCAGCAAGTACGTCGCCTTTCTTCACCTTGTCTCCCTTCGAAACCGACGGCCGTTGGCTAAATGCGGAATTCTGGTTGGTCTGCGTGAGTCCTTGGAGCTCGTACGAGCGACGCTTGCCATCTTTGTTCTCAACAACGATCTCCCGTGAGTCAGCGTACGAAACGGTGCCCGCCTCCTCGGCGATGACCAACCTGCCAGTGTTCCTAGCCGCGTGCTCCTCGATGCCCGTGGCGACGATGGGTGCCTCGGGAATCAATACTGGCGTTGCCTGCTTCTGCATGTTCGAACCCATAAGTGCGCGGTTCGAGTCGTCGTGGTCGACGAACGGGATCATCCCGGTCGCAACCGAAAACATTTGAAATGTGGACGCATCGATGTACTCGATATCCTCTTTCGATACAACGAGAGGCTCACCGCCCTTGCGCGCCTCGATGGTGTCGGGAACGATGTCGCCACCCTCCTTAATGGGCGTTGCTCCGTGCGCGATGACGTACTGCTCCTCCTCAAGCGCATTCATATACTCAACCTCGCTCGTCACCTTCCCTTTCTCCACCTTCACGTACGGCGTTTCGATGACACCAAATTCGTTCGTACGCGCGTGCACGGCAAGGTGGAGGATGAGACCGATGTTCTGGCCTTCCGGCGTGTGGATGGGGCAGAGGCGGCCATAGTGGGTGGGGTGCACGTCGCGCACCTCAAAGCCTGCGCGCTCACGCGTGAGACCCCCGGGGCCGAGCGCGGAGAGCGTGCGCATGTTCTCGAGCTCTGCGAGGATGTTCTGCTGGTCCATGAACTGCGACAGCTGGTTGGCGGTAAAGAACTCCCGTACGCTCGCTTGGTAGGGGCGCGGATTCACAAACGCCATTGGCAAAGACGTCTCGCTCTCGATGGTCGACATGCGGTCCTGGATGTTTCGCTTCATGCGGCTCATGCCCACGCGCATACGCGCCTGTAGGAGCTCGCCCACGAAACGTACGCGACGGAAGGCGAGGTCATCAATGTCGTCGGCTTCAGCATGAGGGTCGACATTCATGCGCGCAATCTCGCTCACGATACGAATAAGATCCTCCATCGAGAGCGTCCGCTCATCAAGCGCCTTCTTGTCGGTCGCCAAACCGAAGCGCTGATTGAGACGATGTCGACCGACTTTGTTGAGGTCGTAGCGGTCAGCCGCGAACAGAGAGTTCACGTACGACTTGGCGTTCTCGGGCGTCGCAAGATCTCCATCCCGCATACGCTTGTGGATCTCCACATAGGCATCATCCTCGGTCTTTGCATTGTCATGCGCAAGCGTCGTCTTCATCGCGGTATGCGTTGCCTCGTCCTTGGCAAAGTGCTTAAGCATCTTCTCACCAACACCCGCACCAAAGACGGTCAGAAGATAACTGATCGGGAACTTCCGCTTCCGATCGATCTTCACGAAAATAGCGCCCTCAGCGTCAGACTCAATCTCGATCCACACGCCACGGCTAGGAATGATTTTTGCACCGAAGACACGCCGACCACGAACCTCGTCAGTAATAAAAAACGCACCGAAAGATCGGGCAAGCTGCGGCACGATGGCACGCTCAACGCCCGACACGACAAACGAGCCGTGGGGCGTCATCACAGGAAGGTCGGCAAGAAAAATGTCCTGCGTCTTCTCGCTCCCGAGCGTCTTGTTGAGCAACGTCACGGACACCTTCATCGGCGCTTCGTAGGTACGGCGGTTCTCCCGTGCCTCAGCAACGGTTGACTTTGGCTCACCGATCTCGAAACCATCGATGCGGAGCTCAAACTTCTTGCCAGAATAGTCGGCGATGGGGGAGAACTCATTAAAGAGCTCCTTGAGGCCATCTTTCAAAAGCCAGTTGAACGAATCTCGCTGGTGGCCCACCAGGTCGGGGAACGGGACGCGTGGCTCTCGGTACGCACCGAACGTCTTTTGCACAAGCGCTTTGTTAGTGTTCGACATGAGTATGACTTTTTAGTGAAGAATATCTAGTAAAACGTCAAAATGGCTCCAGCGCACAAGAGCCGAGGCGTTCTTTTGGAACTCCTCTTGTAAACGAACGTTATTAGAAAATAGGTGCCCGCCCAGAGTGCCGCCTTCACTCACTCGTTTCTGGTTCCCTCTAATCTATGCCCTTTCAGCTTTCCCGTCAAGCGGGGCCGTACCACCTGGTGTTGATGAAAAACTAAAGGGCGGCCCCGAAGGGCCGCCCGTTGACGCATAGTAGTTACTTCACTATTCGCGCGTACTCGGCGAAGACAGCTGTGAAGCCGAGGTCATCGTGTAGACGCCATAGCCAATCATACCGAACGCGCCGAGCATCATTATGAGATGCAATATTCCTGTCTCGTCAATCGGTCCGTACACGAACACGAGTGGCAAAACAAGAACTGCAAGAAGCCAGGCAAGCGATTTGCGCCATCGACTTTTTGCTGGCGCACCCCAGAGCATTTCGTCGGTAATACGATCAAGCATCGGTCCGGCAAAGAGAATGAAGGGCACGACGGCGAGCATCCAGTCGATAGAGGCAAGCCAGAGCGCGATGCCAAACACGATGATATGCATCCTGTCGATGCGGTACTGCGCGTGGTACTTGCCGTGTCGCCACCAACTCCAGATGCCGTAGAGCGTAACCAGTACGCCGAGGAATTGAAGCATGCTGCGCGGCTCGTACCCGAGCACCGCCACGCTGAGAAGAAAGCTGAGGTACACAACTCCTGCCGTTATGAACAGTGCGGAAATTCTTTCCATCCGTCTCTCCCTTTGTTCTTTTCCCAACGCCGGATGCGCCAAGTTCTTCTAAGTATACTATGGCACTAAATCTCTAATCGGTAAACTGCCGCTAGGATCTCCGCGACGGCTTCCCTTTCTTCCAGCCCGTGATGTTAGCGTGGTGGCCAGTACGCAGGACCTGCGGTACGCGATACGACTTCCCTTCCCATTCAATGGACTCGGGGCGTGTGTAGACCTCGCGCGAGGCCGTGCGACGCTCCTCGATCGACGCGTCCTTCCCTAGAACGCCGGGCAACCTGCGGCTCACCGCATCGACAACGGCCATAGCAGGAAGCTCTCCACCGGTATACGTTGCCTCCCCCACGGCGTACTGCTGTATTGTTCCAAAACTCTTCAGTATCTTCTTCGCGCGCTCATCAATACCCTCATACCGCCCGCAGACGAGGACGATATCCTCGTACTGCGCGAGCGCCTCTGCGTCCTTGTTTGTAAACTGCTTTCCGCTCGGTAACAACCACACAACCGCGATCTTCTTGTGCCGACGCCACGAAAGCGCCTTCTTCACTGCCTTCACGATTGGGAGCGCGGTCATGACCATGCCCGGGCCACCACCGTACGGTCGCTCGTCGGCTTTGCCCCAGCGATTCTCCACAAAGTCGCGGGGGGTTTGGTAGTCAACAGCTATCTTCTTTTCCTTGCGCGCACGGCCAAGAATCGAGGACGCGAGGTAGGCCTCACAGGCCTCGGGAAAGAGCGTGATGAGATGGAACCTGAGCATCCGCTAGTCCCCACCCTCGAGCATGACCGGCACAGACTGGTCCGTCAGCATACGCTTGCCACCAACCGGTTCATTGATCTTCAGGTTCACGCGCGCGTTCCGCTTCATACCGACGACCCGCAGAAGCGTGCGGACGGCCTTGGCGATGTTGCCGTCACGGCCGATGATTTTGCCCATATCGTCCGGCGCGACCGTGAGCGTCAAGAGCACGCCCATCTCATCGACCGAGCGTGTAGTGATGACCTTGTCGGGCTCATCAACGAGCGCCTTGATGACGTAATCGAGAAATTGATGATCTGATTCCATGGCGTTTCAGCGTTACCGGGTAAATCGTACGTACAAGAGTACGGAAGAGTACTTGTGGGAAGCGTGAAGCTGAATCCTACTCAACCTTCGCTTCTTCGTCCTTCTTGGTATCGTCGGCAGGCGGTTCTTCCGCCGGGGCCTCCTCGGCTTCCTGCTCGACGTCCAGAGTCGCGTCGACAGTCACTTCCTCAGCTGCTGCGTCGGGAGTCTCATCTACTTGCTCTTCGCCTTCGGGCCCGGCGACAGGTGCTTTCGCCGGTTCCTCCTTCCCCTGGTTCTTCTCGAGGTTCTTCTTCGACACGACCGAGAACTTCTCGCCTTGAAGCACGCCTTCTTTCACGAGAAGGTTGTGAAGTGACGGCGACACCTGCGCGCCCTTGCCAATCCATGCGCGGATGGCGTCGGGCTTCACCGTGACCTGCTTGGTCTTCGGGTTATACGTGCCCACGAGATCGACGTACGAGCCGGCCTTAGGGCCGGCGGTCTTCTCGAGAACGACCATGCGGAAGGCAGCATCGTTCTTGCGCCCAATGCGCTGGAATCGGATCATTAACATAGGTGAGAGGAAGCGTACCAGAGCGGGCGCGGAAGGTCAAAGCTCTGTGTCATAAAAGGGGGCGGAGCCGAAGTTCCGCCCGGGGGCCTTCGGCGCTGCCCAAGCGCTGCGAGGTTCGGAGAGCACGCGGACAACCCCGACCGCATGCACGCATAGCATCATCCGCGCATCGCTGGTACAGTGGCGAACATGCATGCACCCCAAGGTGGGCCATACGAGGGCCCCATCACCGTTACGCGTACCGGCAAAGG
>Ga0066639_10004827_pt1 | contig 11435 bp, 13 predicted proteins | sample CryGeyCG2114_010_2_FD_59504 | JGI IMG/M metagenome (GOLD analysis project Ga0066639, IMG submission 59504) | Groundwater microbial communities from aquifer - Crystal Geyser CG10_big_fil_rev_8/21/14_0.10 | ecosystem: Environmental > Aquatic > Deep subsurface > Groundwater | place: USA: Utah... | reverse complement strand
AAAAAGTTTGGTGGGAGGGAGAACAATATGGAAAACAAAAAAGCAGAAACATCGATCATATGCAGTTCAGACTGGCTCGTCCATACTTTAGTCGATGGGCGGCTTGGCATAATGTACGTGCCGAACGCGTATTTTGAAGGCAGCAATCCAGTTGCCTGATTTTTTTAAATTTTATATCCATTAGCTTTATATATGGACGATTGAATTCAATGCTTAGTGCAGAAATGCGCTAATAAATCAGGTAAGGTGAAATAAAATATGTACGGACAAAGAAATGGTATGAATAGAGGCGGTGGAAGATTTGACTCTCCTACTCCTCCTGTCAAAGTCGGCGACGAGCTTGATGTTACAATCGAGGCAGTCGGTGAAAAGGGCGATGGAATCGCAAAGAAGAACGGATTCGTTATTTTCGTTCCTAACACAAAGGAAGGACAGACTGTCAGAATTAGGTTGACAAAGGTCTTGAGAAAAGTAGGCTTCGGAGAAGTTATTGGAGAGGCTTCAGGCGCTCCAGAAGAATCTGCTCCTGCTGAAGAATCAGCTGATGGCGAATCATCAGAAGAGTCTGAAGATGTTCAGGATGACTCTGAATCCGAGGATTTTGGCGAAGAGCCTGCTGAAGAATCAGCAGAGACTGAAGAGCAGTCAGAATAAACCTTTTTATACTTCTTTTTTTTATTGTTTTTTATGCGCTTGTTTATTGCAGTTCAGCTTTCAAAAGAAATGATTTCGTATTTGTCTTCTATGCAAAAATCATTTAGGCCTTTGATTAGTGGAGTGTTCACAAATGAATTTCATTTGACATTGAAATTTTTGGGTGAAGTTTCTCAGGAAAAGGCTGCTGAAACCGTAAACAGGTTAAAAGAGGTGTCTTTCAACCGTTTTGACGCTGAATTGACTCATATTGGCACATTTCCAAACAATAAAAAGCACGCAAGAGTGTTGTGGGTTGGCTTGTCTCCTGAAGAAATCATCACTCATTTGCATTTGGCAGTTGAAAAGGAGTTAAAGGGTTTGTTTGACAAGGACTTTAATTTCAACCCGCATATAACGATAGCGAGGGTAAAGGGTGTTAAAAACAAGGCTGCTTTTGAAAAACTAACTTCCAGTCCTGTAAAGAACTTAAAAGTGAATATTAACAGGTTTTGTTTGATGAAAAGCGAATTGTCGAAAGACGGCGCAGTTCATACTGTGTTAAACGAATTCGACTTGAATTAGCCAACATATTTGTGCATATTCAGGTAAAGCCATTGACGGGTGAATTTTCGCAGTTCAGAAATTTTCCCGTGTATTTCTTCTGGAACTTCAAAGTCTTTCCCAACTATTCTGTGAACTAATGCTGGAAGCACGAAATTAACAACTGTGCTTTCTTCAATGATTCTTTGAGAAAATTCCTGTGTGCTTTGTTTTAAAACTTTCTTTTTATCTTCTTCAGACAATGCATTAAATTCTTTGGTTGAGAAAGCCGGATCATCAGTTCTTAACGTTTTATATGCGTATTTAATATATTCTAGAGCCTTGTATCTCATAGAGACTATTTCTTCAAAAGCAGGCGATTTGCAATATTCAGAGCTGTTTGAAAGTAAATATACTCCGCGCTTTGTGTTGTCTTGCATTATTGCTTCAAGGCATTTAATAAAGTCTTCAGCAGAATCCCGAAACAAAACTTTGTCAAGTCCCATGTGCCTATATAGACACCAACCTTTTTAAACCCTCCTCAATAATTGCCTATTATAACCTAAAGCCCGATGCGACTAGTGGAGGGCAAATGCTGTGTGAGGTTAAAAAAATCACAGTGGAGAAAAAGCAAAAATGGCAGAAGAAAATTTACTTGTGGCTCAGGATACGTATTTGAAGTCCGGCATACATATTGGAACGAAATTCCGAACAAAGTACATGGACAAGTTCATTTACAAGACAAGGCCTGATGGGTTGTCAGTTCTAAATCTTCAGAAAATCGATGAAAGAATCAGGTGCGCTGCAACTATGCTTTCAAAGTACAATCCTGAGGATATTTTGATTGCGAGCAGAAGGGAAAACGGCTGGAAGGCTGTAAGGGCGTTCTCAAAGGCGATTGAATGCAAGTTTTTCGCAGGCCGTTATCCGCCAGGAGTCATGACCAACAACCAGTTGGAAACTTACATGGAGGCTAAAATTGTCCTTGTGACTGACAGCTGGCCTGACAAGAACGCGGTTAAGGACGCTATAGCGATTGGAATTCCTGTAATTGCGTTGTGCGACACGAACAATCAGTCTAATGAGATCGACTTGGTTGTTCCGTGCAACAACAAGGGCAAAAAATCTTTGGGATTGTTCTTCTATATTCTTGCGAGGGAATATTTGAGAAACCGCGGCGTCATCGATAAAATCGCAGAGCCTGAGTTCAAGCTCGAAGATTTTGTTGAAGAATAATTATATTTTTTTAATTCCTTTTTCTTCTATTTTAAAATTTTCTTTTCTTTCTCCTATGCTTCTGTGTTTTCTCAATATCGCTGTCCTTGCTCCGTTTTCGTGCTGAAGTTCAATCAGGCATTTGCTTGCGTATGCCATAAGGTCTCCGCCGACTAATCTTACGCCTGAGCCGTTGAAACTGCTGTAAACTTGGTTTGTCAGTAATACAGGGATTTTTTTCTCCCGCGATATTTGGTTTAGGCATTTCAATTGCAATGATAATTCCTGCACTTTTGTTTTGTTGTCTGCGTCATTGTGTTCTAGGCGATAGAGATTTCCGATTGAATCTATAATCACTAAGCCAAGGTTCTCGCCTGTTTTTTTGCTTCCTGCCAGGTGCGCCAATAAATCGACTGCTTTTGCCTGTTTTTCAAATGTTGTAGGGCGCATGAATACGATGGCATCAAGGTATTTTTTGGTTTCGGGAACCAGTTGTTTGAGCCTTTTTACTGAATACCCTCCTTCTGTGTCTATGTATATTACTTTTTTCCCCTTGTTTACTGCGTGTATTGCCGCGTGGAGCATTAAGTTTGTCTTCCCGGAGCCTGCAGGTCCGTAAATGACTGTAATTGAGTCTTTTTCATATCCGCCGTCAAGCAGGGAATTAACTACGTCTGTTCCCGAACTGACAACATCCCTCATAATAATTGGTTGTTTGGTTATTTTATATAGTTATTGAAAAATTCTTGCGGTTTTTATGCAGAATTTTCGCTGTTTTTATAAGAGAATTTATAAACTTAAAACAATGTTTTCCGTCTATGAAGGGGAAGAATAGGGTTGTTATTGTAGCCTTGTTGCTGTTATACATATTATCAGTGGGATTAAGGCTTTTCGCATCCCAGTCTTCGGTTTTTTACTCAACTGACTCTTATTTTGACTTGAGGCAGATTAACAGCATTTTGGAAACTGGAAAGCCGATATTCCATGATTCCTTGGCGTGGGGTGGAAGGGATTTTGCGTTTTCTCCTGTGTATCATTATATTATGGCTGGCTTTGTTTCGTTCTTCGGCTTCCAGGCTCTATACTTCATTCCCGCAATGCTTGTTTCATTGTCTGTGTTTTTCATTTATTTAATCACAAAGAGAGTTCTGAAGTCTGAATGGATCGGCATTCTTGCCGCGGCTTCTTCAATTCTGATTCCGATTTTAATTACGGAAACAACAAATACTCTGTCTCCGATAACATTGGCGATTCCGTTGATGCTTGCATGCACTTATTTCTTTTTAGATATTGAAAAAAACATTGTTCCTTTTTCGATTTCATTATTTTTGTTGTCATTTGTCCATCCTGTTTCCCTTGTCTGGCTCGCGGGATTATTGTTGTATTTGGTGTTGATGATTGCTGAGGAGTTAAAGCAGAACAAGGGCGAGTTGGAAGTTGGATTATTTTCAGTGTTTTTTCTTACATGGGCGCAATTGATATTATACAAGAGGGTTTTCGTCACTCATGGCTGGAATGTTATATGGCAGAATATTCCTTCCGCTATTTTAAGCGAGTATTTCGCAAAATTAACTTTGTTTGACGCGGTCATAAGTCTTGGCATTCTTCCGTGCATAGGAGTTGCGTTTATCGTTGGCAAGTTTTTATTCAGGGAAAAAAACAAGGATATTTATTTTATCTCTGGTCTTGTGGGAGCTCCTGCTCTGCTGGCTTGGTTTAGGCTGATTCCGTTAAACGCAGGACTGCTTCTCACGGGCTTGTTTATGGTTCCACTGTCCGCAGTTGCGCTGTCAAAAACATACAGTTATTTGTTGACTACAAGAGTTTCTCATTATTCGAGGCTGATTATTTTGGGAATAATGATGGTTTTTGTTGTCACTTCCGGCATTCCTGCAATCAGGGCGGTGTTTCAGCAGGGTGATGTTACGGCAGATGATTTGGCTGCAATGCAGTGGCTTTCAACGTCTCCTTCTGATGCGCTTGTCGCTTCGCTTCCTGATTCAGGGGAATTAATAACATCTTTGGCCAATCGAAGCGCTGTTATGGATAATAATTTCCTTCTTGTTAAGGATGCTAATCCGAGATACGATGATATGCGCCGTTTGTTTTTAACGTCATTCCAGATAGAAGCAGTTACAATAATGGATAAATACGATGCGGATTACATTTATGTTTCTTCTTCGTTTGCGAGAGATTCAAAATATTTGGAATATGTCGATGATGGTTGCTTCAGAAAGGAATTTGAACAGGGAAGCGCGATGATTTTGTTGAAAAAATCTTCGTGCCATGCGAGGGTGCAATGAAAAGGATTTTGTGGGTGTTGGTGTTGCTGGCGTTCATAATTCCTGTAGCGAGATTTTCAATTCATAATCCTGTTTTGCCAGGCGACAAGCCTTATGCTGATTTATTGGCTTCTCAAACTCTTAATTCAAGGGACTTCGGCATTCTTGCCCATCCGAACCTGGAATTTTCAGTTTACAGGATGTTTATGTTCCTTCTTGTTCCTGTGTTTGGAGAATTGTCCCCTTGGCTTTTGTCTTCGTTATTCCTGGTGTTGTCCGGATTTTTGCTGTGGAAGATATTGAAGAGAGAGGGTGTTTCAGATAAAATATCTGCAATCGCCGTTGTGTTGTTTGCTGTAAGCCCTTTCACTTTGATTTCGTCTTCAGGCAATGGTTCGTCTGCATTAATCATTCTCGGCGTTCTTGCATTCTGGTGGTTTATGAGCATTAATTCATATGCTGTCGGCTTGCTCTCAATTCTTGCTCTCGCAAGCATTGGGCGTTATCCTGCAATGCTCGCGTTTGGCCTGGTTAATGTTGTCGCGAGATATCATAACATAAACAAGACTGCGAAGCTGCTTTCGTATGTTGTCGCGTTTGTGTTTACTGTGTATTATTTCCTTATGCCGTTAAACACTGTTTCGGGGTTTGTCGGCTTGGTTGAGTTTGGAAACATCAATGGCTTTTCATTGTTTAGTTTAATGCTCGCCTGTCTTGGCGCAGTCGCTGTCTGGAGATTAAAAAACAAGTATTACAGGGTTTATGCTCTTGGGTTTTTGGCAGTTGCTGCTTCTTTCTGGATTATTCAGTTAAGGGGAGTATCTGCGGTAATCCTTGCATTGCTCGGAGCGTATGCTTTTGATTCTTTATTGAGAAGAAAATGGCATATTAAGGTCATTAAGCCGCTGACTATTCTTGTTATATGCTGTGGTTTGTTATTTGCGTGGGTGACATCCGCGTTAATTCTTGTTCATGCTGAGCCTACTGGTTATACTCAAAGTGTGTTTTCAAAGCTTGGAAGATTGAATTATGCGGGCGTTTTTGTTCCTCCTGAATATGGGAGATGGGTTAATTATTGGGCTCATAAGCCGGTTATTGCCGACAGAACGTTTATGAAAAATTCCAACAGCACGAGCGCTGAAGTCAGGATGATTATGGAGTCTGCGTCCTTGGATGACACTCTCGCGGAGTTTTATAAGTACGGCATTCAGTATGTTGTTGTCCTTCCTCAGATGATTGGTTCTGTCTGGGAGTCAAGGGATGAGGGTTTGCTGTTTGTTCTGCAGAATAACCAGACGTTCCTTCAGTTGACTTCTGATATATGGCTTGTTGCCAATTAATAAAGCAAAACAGAAATATTTAAAAGCCGATACGACGATATTCTTGTATGATATCCAGAAATCTCACTATTATATTGTTTGTTGCTGTTGTGTTCACTGCTGGCTGGATTTTGGGCGCTAATTACTCCATTCATGCAAGTTCAGGCGTTTCAAGCATCCTTCAGTCTAATGAGCTTTCTGCTGAGTCTTTTATTATAGAGCAGGAACTTCTGGAAGGCCTTGATGTCTCTTGTCCTGCTATGGAATCCCGTCTTAATTCTTTGGGTTCTGAGTTATGGTCTTTGGGAAAGCAGTTGGATAGCCCTGATTCGAAAGAATTTGGCAATTATGAGCTTTCCAAAAGGCAGTATCACATTACTCAGGCAAGGACTTATGTCATATTTTACAAGATGCTTGGGAAATGCAAGCCAAACTCTCATGTTTTGCTGTATTATTACAGCCAGAACCAGACTTCGTCTGCGGAGCAGGGAAAGATTCTTGATGATATAGTGGGCAAATTTAATAATACGCATATATTTGCTATGGAATACCAGTACAGTTCTGATTTGAAATTCTTGGAGGATTATTATGAAATTAATGAAACTCCTGCGATTGTTGTTGATTACAAAAAGACTTTGAGAGGTCTTGCTTTAGAAGAAGAAATAGAAAAAGAACTGCGATGATTTACAAGAATATAGTTGCGAGATGTTTTTACCTCACTGTTTTAATTTTCATTCTCGGCATAATTATTAATTACGGCGTTGACTTTGTAAGAATCGATTCTATTTCAGACTCTATAAAAGAGCACGAATTAAGAACAGAATCGTTTTCCGTGGAAACTTCCTTCTTGGAGACTGTGGGCGGCAATAATTGCGATGTTTTGGACAGGAATATGCGCGATTTAACAAAGGAATTAAGGGATGTTGGCTCAAAGTTGGGCTCATACAGCGGTTTTTCGTGGTTTAACCGGAATGATTTTGATTATTTGAAGAGAAAATATTTCTTGCTAGAGTTAAGGCTGTATTCTTTGGTCTTGGACTTGAACAATGAATGCGCTCATCCTTATGCTGTCGCATTGTTCTTTTACAAAATTGATGATGCTGCTTCCGAGAACCAGGGTTTTGTTCTTGACAGTCTTGGTAATCGCTATCCTGACAAGCTTCTTGTGCTTTCTTTTGACAAGGACTACAAAGATGAGCCTTTGGTCTCATTTCTAATTAATCAATACAATATTTCTGATGCTCCGATCACTATTATTGACAAAAACCGCTTTGAAGGTTATGTTAGTGAAGCTCAGTTGACTAAGAGCATTGATTACTGGTTGAATTATCCTGACCCTTATTCGGATAATTATGATTTTAATTACACGATAAATGCGATTGGCGTCAATGTTTCCGAGCTTTCAGGATTGATTGAGGATGAAAAATTTATTGATTCCTGGGCAAAGGCAGATGCTAAGCTGGCAGTTGCGAGGATGACTGGCAACCGTTCAATGATTTGCGACGCTTTGCCGTTGTATGACAGGGCAATTTCAGAGAATACTGGAGAAGCAAAGGCTATTTTGTATGAAACTGTCTCCAGTCTTGGTTGCGGTAGAAACAGGCAGGCGTTCCTGCTTGAGGCTGCGAAAGTCTGGAGGTCTTTGGGTGTTGAATGGAGGGCTGATCTTATTGAAGGTCTTGCTGGCCGCCATCTTGTTTCGTTGAAAGTTTCTCCATACCACATTGTTCCGCAAAATTACACTAAGAGCTGGAATCAGATTGTTATTGGCAGGTCAGAGATCAATATTGACAAGTCTGATGTTATTGTCACTCAGGTCGACCGTGTCGAGAGGGATTGGCTGGGCGCGCAGTTAAATCAAAGTCCTTATGGCTCGGGTGTTTTGACAACGTTCTCTGAACGCTTGAAGTATAATTCTTCTGAATTATCTGAAGAAATTGGCTGGCACGAGGGTGGCAGGTTATCGCAGATGCTGTTCACAAATGCGTCTCATTATCCTGCTGTTGGCGCTCTTGCTGTTTTGAAAGATGGAAAATGGTATGCTCCCGACGACACCGGCGCTTTTAGGTTCGAAGTTCCTTTTGACAAGATTATGTATCCTACTACAAGATTTTTGCGGGAGGATATTGCTCTTTTGATTGACACTCACGGCATGAATATGATTGTTGAGCAATCTATAAGAAATAATGCGACGGCGGTTATTGCCTGCTGCGATCATCCTGGAAAGATTGCCGCCGCAAAATACATGAGCGACAAGGGCATTGATGTTGTCTGCTTCCCTGATAAATATGCTTATCTTGCTCTTGGCAATAACGTCAATATTGTGGGCAGTCCTCCTGTTGATATAGAGGGTGATTCTGTGGTTCTTGGCAACCGTCCTATGGCTTTGCATCGTGATGAGAGGATTGTTGTTGTTAATGGTTCTGAGACTCCTTATGCGTTGTGGTATTACCAAACCCCTGCTAATTTTATGTCTGCTTTGAATGATGTTTCTGGCAATGGTCTTGATTTGCATTATGTTCAGCTTTCGGATTTTAATACGATGTATTTGGCTGTTCAAAAGGCTGAAGAATTAAACTCTTCAACTATTGCCGCCAGGGTGTTTGACAGTCAGGACTACAATGACTTGAAATCTTGGTTATTGCAGTCTTCAGAGAATAGAGTTATATTATTCCATTCATCTCCTTATCCATATGGCATAAAGTTATTCAATGAATTTCCTTTCCAAACGAGCTTCGATGACCCAAACCCGATTTTCAGGATATGATGTAATAGTGCTGGCAGTTATTGCTGTCTTTGCTAGATTGTTCTATGTTTCTTCTCCGCTTTTTTGGGATTCTGCTGTTTATTTGGGTATGGGCAAGTTTTTCTGGTCTTTTGGAATGTCTGGATTGTGGGAGCATATTCGTCCGCCTTTATTCCCTGTATTGATTGGTTTTTTTTGGAAGCTTGGTTTTAATTCGTTGATATTTTATAAGACGATTTCTTTGGTTTTGTCTGCTGTGCTTATCGCTCTTGTTTACATTGCGGCAAGGAAAGACTATGCTGTTCCTGTGTTTTCTGCTTCGTTGATTGCTGTAAGCGCGATTATTGCGTTGATGAGCTTCCAGCTGTATACTGAAATTCCTGCGGTTATTTGCATTCTTTCTGCTTATTTGTTGTATAGGCATAATGACTGGCTTTCTGGAGTTTTATTGGCTGCTGCTTTTATGTTTAAGTTTCCTGCTGGTATTGTGTTAATTCCTTTTGTTTTTGTTTTATTGCTGGATAAGAATTTCAAGTCTGTGTTTAGGCTTTTGCTGGGATTTTTTGCCGCATTGATCCCTTATCTTATTATGAACGTGATTGTTTTCCGCAATCCTGTTCTCCCATTCTTGGATGCGTCTGCTGTCATTGACAGCGTTCTTGGCTGTAATATTCTTAATTACAAGTCATTTTGGCAGTATGGTGTTTGGATTGTATCTGAGTCTTTGTTTTATCTTTTTGCTCTTCCAGGGATTATGGTTGCTGTCAGAAAGAAAAATTGGCTTCTTCTCCTTCTCGCTTTGCTTCCGTTGGCGTATTTCATCCCTATGCATTGCCGTGATTACAGGTATTTGATTTTAGTCCTTCCTTTCCTTGCGATTCTTGCAGGCCTTGGGTTTAAGGAGTATTCTAGGCATGCCAAGATTGCTTTGGTTCTTGTTGTTGTTTTCGCAATTCCAGGTTTGATGGCATTGCAGCAGCCTTCGTATTCGTCAGCAGAGCAGAATTATTATCAGTTTAATATTTCGACGACAAATGAGCTCTGGTCCTCGAATCCTATGGTTTCCTTGTATTCCGACAAGCCTATTAATATGATTTATTATCCTGTCTTTCACGAAAATCCTGACAGGTTCTTGAACTATTTGAAAGAGAATAACAGCCGCGTGTGGGGTGTTTTTCTTGATAATTGCGCTGGCGGCATTTTGTGCGATTCTCCGGAATGCTCTCGGTCTTTGGACAATACTATTGGTTTTGTTGAGAGGAATTTTAAGCTTGAATACAATGCTTCTGACGGCATTTGCTGGTTTAAGGTTTACTCGTAATATTTTACTAAATTGCGCTGTCTAGAAGTATTGTTCTGTTGAATTGTTCAAATATTATTCTAAATAAGTCAAATATGTGTGTTCTGCCTATCACAAATTCCTGCAAGTTTGGAAGCACAAATACTGGAATGTCATTTATTTTGGCTCTTTTGCCGTTAATATCTAAAAATGTGAGATTTATTGTGCTTTCGTATCCGCTGACAAGTCCACCTATCCCGGAACTATAAGTTGGTTGTCCTATTGGAAGTTTTAGTATTTCTGCTAAGTGCATAGGTATGATTGTTCTGTCTGCTCCAGAATCAAGTAGTGCGAATATTTCAAGTTCGATAGTATCTGTTTTAACTTGCGTAGTTATGCGCGGTCTTAATATAACTTTGTTTCCTGCTTTTTCAGGATTAAACCTAAACTGCAGCATAAATAAGTGTCTCATCTCCAGGTATGTGTGCTAATGAGACTTTATGGGATGAAAATTTTGTAGTTACTTCTTTCAAAAGTCTGCCTAAATCATCATATGATGCTACAACCTGCTTGTCAACAATCGCGACCCATTTTCCAGAGTATTTGCTTAAGTCTGTTTCAATATACCAATTATAATTTTCAGCGGATTTTTTGGAGTTGATTGCCATAACTATACTATGTGTCTATTTTATATAAGTTTTTCTATGCAATATGCGTAAACTTTGAGTAAAAATCAGAAAGTTTTCCAGTTTTTTAAAACTGTTTCAAAAATTAATGATTTTATAAAATACTTTCGAAATTAGCATTCACTTTTTTATTTTTATTATGTCTCCTAAAGTCATTGTTTCATCTTTCTTTTCTTGTTTTTCCAATGCTCCTGATGATTCTTTTATTACAAGTTTTAGTCCCAGCATTTTTTCAAATCTTTGCGCTTGTTCTATGCTTGGATGCAGTGCTCCTGCTTCTAAATGTCTTAGAGTGCTTTCTGACTCTTTTATTCTTGCCGCGAATTGCTTTTGGTCTAATCCTGATTTTTCTCTTGCCTGTCTTATTCTTGACGGAAAGCTCGCGACCACTGTGAGCAATGGTTCTCTGCGCATTGCTGAAGTTCTTTGTTGAAATGGCTGGGCAGGAGCATCTATGCGCTTCCCTAATCCAGAGCATTTAACGCATGTCTGCATTTCAACTCCTTCTATTGAAACCTTGCAAGGACTCGAATCAGTTCCGCATATATCGCATCCCATAATATTGTTGGTTTAGAATTCTATTTAAATCTGTTTATGTTTTGTTTTGCTAAAGATTTATATACAAAAATGTTCATATTTTTATGAATAGGCCTTTAATGGCGGAGGAATCACTATGGTATATACTGACTTTGGAATGATGGGAAGCGGAATGATGGGAAGCGGAATGATGGG
>Ga0066639_10004826_pt1 | contig 11436 bp, 12 predicted proteins | sample CryGeyCG2114_010_2_FD_59504 | JGI IMG/M metagenome (GOLD analysis project Ga0066639, IMG submission 59504) | Groundwater microbial communities from aquifer - Crystal Geyser CG10_big_fil_rev_8/21/14_0.10 | ecosystem: Environmental > Aquatic > Deep subsurface > Groundwater | place: USA: Utah... | reverse complement strand
AATTCTCATTAAAAATATTATTTTTTTAATTTTGATAAATATGATTCTTTTTGTAACACTTACGTTAAATAATTACATATATTGACTTTTCAAAGTAAATAGTTAAATATCAAATTATGGCCGCAATTCACGAAATTGGTCCTGTCTCTTCAACACTGAAAGCTTGGTCTTCTGAAGCTAGAGCCTACGGAAGTAAAACTTTCTTAGAAGATCTTCAATCCGTTATTGAAGCACAAAGCAATCAAAAAGCGCTAGCCTTATCACTTGTGCATAATAAACCTGATGATGAAGGTAGAACAAGAGTTCAACAGGAAAGAGATAGGCTCGAAAGAATGGATAAGGATCTTTGGGAACGTACAAAAAGTCCATTAAGCGTTGGCACAGACGTTTTAATTCCTGCTGATACGCCGGTTGGATTAGGATCTGAATTGGCTTCGTATATTACAGAAAAACCCCTCCAAGGAACTTTAACTAATGTATTCGGAGGATATGGTGGTGCTGGATATCTAGATAGAAGTGTACAAAAAGTAGAGCCGTTGTTTAAGGTGGACGTGGTTCCGGAAGGGCATGAGCCTACTGATGTTATCACTCTTTTAGTACCGAATGATTTACTCGTAAAATCTCTATAAATTTAGATAGAATTTAGTAAATCCTGGGCCTCCTTTTTGTTCTGATTATAAAAAACTGCGTTTTGAAATTCTTGACGCGCAAGCTCAACTTGTCCTTGCTCTTGATAAATTTTACCCCTGATAATATAAAGTTCTGAAAATGCGCGGTTTTGGTTATTTAGAATTTTATCCGTAATCTCAAAAACCCTATCATAATTTTTCAAACTGTAATAAGCCTCTATTGGTTCGATCTGATACCAGAGAGTGCGGAAAGAGAGGAGGTTTTCCACTTTTTCAAATTCCTCAACTGATTTTTCATACTCACCTACATTAAAGTAAGCTACAGAAAGATTAAACCGGGCGTCTATATCATTTCCGTTTTCTTCTAATTGCATGATAGAGTTATTCACTGCAGATTGCCAAGCGGTTTTTGGATCTGTATTTTCTCCCAAAATTCGATCGATAGTATCCACTTTTTCTTGAGGTACAAGAATTAAATATTCATAGTTAAATTTTTTCCAAATTTCATTAAACTCATCATATGTATAACTTAGGTTTTTATTTTGCAGTGAGTCATCTTGGATATAGGTTCCGGTGTTTTCATCATAGCCTTTAATAATTCTGTAATGTCCTATATCTTCATCTGCTGTTAGCCAGGTTCTGGTGATGACAGGTAAATCCTGAGCAATTAATTGTTTAACAATTTCTGAATTTCCCATAGGAAGGTGGTATGGGACAAAACCGTAATTTTTACTATACTCGGCCAATTCTTTTAGAGTGACTGATTTATCATCATTATCTCCACCGGGTACTTGAAAAGGTCTGAGGTCATTTCCTATTTTTGCTTGAGTTTCGACTATATCGTAAAAACGAAGCGCCATAGATAGGGAAGCCGGTCCACAGTTATTAAAAGTTTGAAAAATATGGTATCCGTCATTATCAAGAATTTTTGAAACAGGAACCGGAGGAAGTGTTGGGGTAGTAGAGGGGGTAGTAGTCGGATTATTGATTATAGAATGTTGATTAACAATTGAGGAAGAAAGACTTGAGTTAGATTTAAGAATTGTAAAAATTGACATCAAGAATACCAGGAATATAAAGACGGAAATCAATCCCACTAATATTTGGTTTTTTTTGCTTGCCTTAAGTCTTTGTGTTAGGGTAGAATTGCTCATAAATGAAAAGCCTTATTAAAAAAGTTGTAATCCTAATTATACTTCTTTTGCCATATCTTTGGGCAAACTCCGGCAATGATAAAAAGCCCCAGATTCTTGAAGCAGCTGTAAGTATGAAAGAGTCTTATTGGCTAAGCCTAGATAGAGAAATGAGTAAAGAATATCTATATTTTGGAATACCTGGTGATGTTAATGATAGCAAGTTAATCCGGGAATTTAGCGTCAAAACCGGTGCTTCTTGGAGTCCGACACCTCTTCCAAAACTACTTGGAAGAGATTATTGGATTTTAGTAAATAAGCAATCGACTCAGAATCCGGAAACAGCACCTTATTTTTTACAGTTAGATATACCTGTCACAGATGAATGGCCATACGGACCTGTACCGTATACGGAGTGCAGTGATGTTGCTACGGGGTTAAGCATTCAGTGTGATTGGATAACTCCCGGCTATTTTGGACTTCATGGAGTAAATGGAAATTTAAATAAATTGTCAGATGATGACTTTGGAAGTTCAGGATGCATTAGGCATACGGATGAGGACATAACTTATCTGTATAATTTACTTAACCCGGAAAATGAGGAGATTCGCTATTATATTTTTAATTAAAAAATTTGATATAATTTAGGCTCATGGAAAAACAACCCAAGCCCTTTGGCAAAGAGGATAATGAATTTTTTTCCCCACATTTAACTAAACTCCAGAAGTATAGAAAAATCTTTTTTTTACTTCTCGGATTTATTGCATTTAATCTATTTGTATGGGGAACGTTATATTACACAATCGTTTTACAGAGTGGAAAAAATGATGGCGTAACAAAAAATACAGAAAATAATTTCAGTGATTTAAATAAGATAGAAGCTAAAACAGAGGAAAGTGGTGTTGCACCAACACCTTTTCCTTTTCAGGAAATGACAATCCCATACTTGAGCTCCAGAGAATACAGAAGTTCACTTGGAGACTTAAATCAATCTGTAGAAAACTCCAGCTATACTGGCTATCTAACCAGTTATGACTCAGATGGTTTTAAAATTAATGGATTCTTAACAACTCCTAAGGGCAATATGCCAGATGATGGGTGGCCTGCGATAGTGTTTGTGCATGGATACATTCCTCCGAACAGTTATAAAACGCTTGAAAATTATTCAGCATACGTAGATTTTCTAGCCAAAAACGAGTTTGTTGTTTTTAAAATTGATCTCAGAGGTCACGCAGAAAGTGAAGGGGAAGCAGGGGGTTCGTATTATTCAGGTGATTATATAATCGATACCCTAAATGCTAGAGCAGCGCTTAAAAACTCTAACTTCGTGAATCCTGAGAAAATCGGGTTATGGGGCCATTCCATGGCAGGAAATGTAGTGTCTCGAGCCATGGGAGCAGATTCTCAGATACCAGCAGTAGCCATTTGGGCAGGAGCGGTTTATACATACGAGGATTTTAGTGATTTTAGAATTCAGGATTCAAGCTATCAGCCTCCTGCACAGGATTCAGAAGTAAGAAATAAAAGAGAGGAATTATTTCAGATCCACGGAAACTTTGATAAAAATTCACAGTTTTGGAAACAAGTTCCCGTAACGAATTATCTTAATAACATAAAAGGTGCAATTTCAATTCATCACGCCGTGGATGACGCTGTAGTGAGTATAGAATATAGCAGGAATTTCAAACAGCTCTTAGATGAATCCGGTGTAGAAAATGAATTAATAGAATATTCAAATGGAGGGCATAACATAAGCGGAAATAGTTTCAATCAAGCGATGCAAAATACTGTAGATTTTTTTAAAAAACATCTTAATTAAAAAAAAGATATATAATTATATATACTATATTAAAGCCCTGTGTTATTTAAAGCAAAACTAACCATTTTTATATTTGCATTCGCCATTTTTTTGAGTAGTGGTTATAGTGTTTTTGCACAGTCCAGAAGCGTGAGCATAATGCCTATAAATGAAGCAACACAGTCAGCAAACTCTACAAGCTCAGCTTCACAAGCTCAGAAAGAAATAGATGCCATAAAAGAAGATATTACAAAACCGGAAGCTCCGCAGGAAAAAGTTGAAATTATTGATTTATTTAAGTCTCGTCCCGCTGAAGAGTTAAAGGCTACAAATTTTATGGCTTATCTGGTTCAGGAATCTGTTAGCGCTGGAGTGCCTGCGAACACAATTGTTTTAATTTTACTTCTTCCTTTCCTGGCTACTTTTTTTGCACTTGCCAGAATTGTAGTAGGCTTTACAACGATGGAAATGCTCGTAACTATAATACTTTCAATTGCCTTCATAGCTACCGGAATTACAATTGGCGCTATTTTGCTTTCGGCTATAATTATTGCTTCATTTTTCTCCAGGATATTATTGAAAAAATTGAAGATAATGCAAATTCCGAAAATGGCAATGTCGCTTTTAGTAGTTTCGTTTTTTGTTTTTATTACGCTAACGCTAAGTGCACAGCTGGATGTGGTTAATGTTACCCAGATTTCTATTTTCCCAATATTAGTGTTTATATTAATTTCAGATAAAATTGTTACTCTTCAGCTTCAGAGGAATTACTTAGAAACAGTAAGAATTACCATCATAACCGTAGCGATAGCATTTTTAGGTTACTTATTTTTGTCTTCAACCTATATTCAGAAAATAATATTAATTTATCCTGAAGTAATATTAATTTTAATTCCGCTTAATATTCTTTTAGGAAGATATTTTGGCTTAAGACTTACCGAATACGTACGTTTTTCATCATTATTTAAAAATGGCAATAAGTAGTTTACCGCTAGGTTTAAATTCCAGGAACTTTACGTATATTCGTAAATATAATTTCAAGCGATCGAAAAGAATTGCGGATAGTAAAATACGATCAAAAAAACTTTTTATAAAGAATAAAGTACCTACTACGGAAATATTAAATATATTCACAAAAAGGCAGGACATAAAAAATTTTAATTGGGAATTGCCTGAAACGGGATTTGTCATAAAGCCATCCCGCGGTTACGGAGGAGAAGGAATTCTATTATTTAAAAGCTGGAATGGGCAGCGGGCAAAAACAGCTTCAGGAATATATTTTGATAAGCGAATGATAGCGTCTCATTTATTTGATATTCTCGAAGGAACTTTTTCACTTCAACAACTTCCAGATGTAGCTTATATTGAAGAATTAGTAATACCTGACTCTTTTTTTAAAAAATTAAGTTCGGTTGGGCTTCCGGATATACGAATCATTGTTTTTAGAAAAATTCCTATTATGGCGATGATTAGAATTCCAACTGAGGAGTCAGAAGGAAAAGCCAGTCTTCACTTGGGTGCAATTGGTTTGGCTATAGGTTTAAGAACAGGAATCACCTTTTATGCTGTTCATGGAGATAAGTCTATTGCAACAATTCCCAATACAAAGATAAAAACAAGGGGAATTAAGATTCCCTTTTGGGACGAGATATTAAAAACTGCAGTCAGGGCTCAGGATGTTTCCGGTTTGGGTTATGCTGGTGTAGACATGGTAGTTGACAGAGAAAAGGGTCCATTGGTTATGGAAATAAATGCCAGGCCGGGTTTATCTATTCAACTGGTAAATAAAACTTCACTTAGAACCAGACTAGAGAGGGTAGAAAAGATTGAGGTTCCTAGCGTTGAGCGGGGTATAGAAATAGCTAAAAATCTATTTGCCGAAACTGAATTAGGTGTTGCAGAGAAATCCTCATCTGTTCTATCAGTAATTGAAAATGTTACTTTTAATACCCAAAGCGGAGCCTTAACGATACCTGCCAAAATTGACACCGGAGCATTCAGAACATCAATAGATGAGAAGCTAAATAAAGAGTTGGGTTTTTCTATTCACTCAAAAAAAGTTACTGTCAGAAGTGCAAGCGGAATTACATACAGACCTACTTCAAAAATTAGATATAAATTGAATGGAAAACAAATCACTTCTATAGCAAATATCGTAGATAGATCACACATGCAATATAAAATGATTATAGGCAGAAAAGATTTAAAGGGATATCTTGTAAATCCTGAATATGACTCCGATCTGGATGATGAATTTCCTCCATCAGATTTAGATTTCTAAAAATTATTAAAGTTTTTATTGTAAAGCGCGTTTTACATATTGAAATTGAACTTTAGGACCTGTACTATATAAAGAATTCAAAAAATGTCCGCCTAAACTTGCCAAGCGTTTTATCTACATAGTGTAGTAATTCTAGGCAATTTAGGCCGGATATAGCTAACTCAATGACTTTCCGCCAGCTGGCGATATCTAAGGGTTAATAAAGGGGGTGAATTATATGGACGAAAACGGATCAAATACGCAGACATCAAATAACAATAGTGCAAATAGTAAGAAATGGCTCATAATTGCTGCAGCAGTAATTATTATTGTGGTTGCAGCAGCAGGGGGATACTTTTTTCTAAATTCCAATCAAGAAGCTGAGGATGGAGCCTTATCGGAATCTGAAAATATCGGAGATGATCAGTCAATGATCGAGGAAGATGCGATAACAGAAGAGGAGTCTACTATGATGCAGACTGACGAAACAAGCTATGCAGATGGATCATACACTGCAGTCGGCACTTATTCATATCACTCGGGAACAGAAACAATAGAAGTTACTCTTACTCTCGAATCAGGAGTTGTAACAAGCTCAACTGTAGTTGCTCAGGCTGTTCATCCCACCTCAATAAAAATGCAAGATGATTTCATAGCAAATTATGAAACTGAAGTGGTTGGGAAAAATATAGATGAGGTCGAACTTGGAAAAGTATCAGGATCAAGTCTAACCGGAATAGGATTTAATGCAGCAGTTGAAGACATAAAACTTCAAGCACAATCCTAAAATGACAAGTTTTACACTTAGCTTCGAAGCAATTGGTAGCAAATGGGTTATTGATTGTTTCGAAGCTTCTCTTGATAAAAAAAAGATAAATTCACTAATTCAGGATAGAATAGAGCATTTCGATAAAACATATTCAAGGTTTAGGAAAGATTCTTTGGTGTGGCAAATTTCAAAAAAGGAAGGGGATTATATTTTTCCGGAAGACTCCAGGGATTTTTTTGCTTCTTATGACACTTTTTATAAAGCTACAAATGGTGCTTTTACAACTCTCATAGGTAATACTTTATCTCAAGCCGGTTATGATTATAGCTATAGTTTGAAGCCCGGAAAAATTAATAGATTGCCAGATATTGATTCTATATATTCCTGGGAATATCCGATTCTAAAAGTTAAAAAACCGTATATTCTTGATTTCGGAGGACTAGGAAAAGGGTATCTGGTAGATATGATCTCAAATCTTCTGAAGGAAAATGGAGTTAAGTCTTTTTGTGTTGATGGAGGAGGAGATATGAGTTTTTTTAACTTAAAAAAGCACATGAGGGTGGGTCTTGAGAATCCCAAGGATCCAAAGCAGGTGATTGGAGTAATCGAATTAAATAACAAAAGTATTTGCTCCTCTTCCGGAAACAGAAGAAAATGGGCCAATTTTCACCATATCATTAATCCAAAAACATTAAATTCAACTGATAGGATTTTGGCTACATGGGTTATCGCAAGGGACACCATCACAGCAGATGGATTAGCTACTTCACTCTTTCTGGTACCGGCAAAAAGATTAATCAAATACTTTGATTTTGAATATCTCATACTTTATCCAAATTTTAAGGTTGAAAAATCTAAGAAATTTTCAGCAGAGTTGTTTGCATAGCACCACACTCACTTATGAAATTTGATTATCAACTCAAGCAAATGCAAAAAGATTTAGCCTATTCCGGTGAGCGTCTGATAGTCGTCATGATAAAAAGGGAGCAGGACATACAAAATAATGTAGAATAAAAATATGAATTTACTTGATAATTTTTTGAATAAATTTACAATGTATAAAATAGTTCTATTTGGACTTTTTTTTCTTGTAATTATCTCCTTTATTTATTCTTTTTTTGGTGTTTTATTCTACAGTCCAATCGAGCTGGTATTTAGTTTGTTTTTATTACTTATCTCAGGTTTTCTAATAAATTATATTTTTTCGAAATTTTTTAAGGTATCTATAAATCCTGAATCTAGCATTATAACTTCTCTAATTTTATTTTTCATTCTTATTCCCAGCTCAAAGATAGGTGATGTTTGGATATATGTTCTTGCAAGCCTTCTTGCGATAGGGAGTAAGTATCTTCTAGCATTAAATAAAAAACACATATTCAATCCCGCTGCATTATCACTGACAGCGCTTGGACTTTTAGGAATTCCATTTATATCATGGTGGATTGGTAATTCGGATCTGTTTATTTTTGTGCTTTTAGTAGGCTTAATTATTATAAGAAAAGTTAGGAAATTTCAGATGTTTTTAGTTTATTTTTTGTTTGCCCTTATTTCGATCTCAATTTTTGCTTTTATAAACAACAGGGAAATTATATCAGTTCTTAAAGAAGCTACATTATCATATCCAATTTTATTTTTGGGTGCTGTTATGCTTATAGAGCCATTTACGTCACCTCCAAAAATAAAAACCCAAATAATTTATGCGTCTATTGTGGGATTTTTATCAGGAGCACAATATAATTTCGGATTTATTCATTCCTCTCCTGAACTAGCTCTTTTAATAGGCAATATTTATGCTTATTCTGTCAGTTTTCGAAAAAGATTAGAACTGCAATTATTAGAAACAAAAAAATTAGCAGAAAATATTTACGAGTTTGTTTTTACAAAACCTGATAAATTTTCGTATATTTCGGGGGAATATTTAGAATGGACGCTGGGAGGTTTCCGTCCTGACATTCGCGGAAGCAGAAGATTTTTTACTATTTCATCCTCACCAACCGAAAAAAATATTAAGATTGGTATTCGAATTGGAGATAGACCTAGTGCGTTTAAAAAAAAGCTTTTACATTTAACAAAAGGAGATAAAATTTATGCAAATAATCTTGCGGGAGATTTTGTTCTTCGAAAAAATAAAAAATACGTTTTTATAGCAGGGGGAATTGGAATAACTCCATTTAGGAGTATGATAAAAAGCGCTATTGATAAGAATGAAAAACTGGATGCAGTTCTTTTCTATTCTTGCTCAAAAGAAGGAGAATTTGTTTATAGTCAGCTTTTTGAAACCGCTAGAAATCTCGGCGTTAAGACTATTTACATTTGCTCAAATCCATCAATCAAATTTTCGGGACTGAAAGGGCGAATAGATGTAAATCTACTTAAAAATGAAGTCCCGGACTATAAAAACAGATATTTTTATTTATCAGGTCCAAATACTTTGGTTAGTAACTTTAAAAAAGAATTAATAAAGCTGAAAATTACGCCAAAAAAAATAATTACGGATTATTTTTCCGGTTACTAAATAATTAAGCTTACCCAATTATTCCTTGACATATTTATCTTAGAAATGTATTCTGCTTTTTGTGAGAGAAAAGGATCAGGTAATTCCTGAATTAAATCAGCGTCAGGAGAATAAACCAATACATTTTTATCTTGGCCCTTTTGACATACCTTCTATGATGCAAATACTATCAAGGGAAATTAGCGAAGAAAAAATAGCTAAGGAATCAATATTTAAGGATGATGAAGTTAGCGATCATATATAAGTAAAATGATATATTGATTTTGCAAAATTTTTAACTTAATATAATTTAATATGGCTGAAAAACAAAAAGTAGAGGCAAATAAGGATAAAAATAAAATTCTATTAGTAATTGGGGTTTTGGTAATAGCAGCCTTGATATTTGTTTTTGTATCATTTACTAAATCTCAGGATAAGCTTTTGGTAAATGATAATACAAATTCTGCGGGCACAAATGAAGCAACACAGGAATCAGAAGTGTCATTGACATCGCAAAAATGGACATGGACAAATACACAAATGAATGATGGAGCACAGTTTCTTCCAAGTACAGATGGAGCATTTACCCTTACTTTTCAAGATGACGGCAGAGTCATAGCTACAACAGATTGCAATGGGGGAAATGGGGGCTATGAATTAGGTGAGAACAACTCTATTACATTTGGACCTATGGCTACAACTATGATGTTTTGTGAGGAATCAACTGAAACACAATTTTTCCAAGATCTAAATAATATAGGAAGTTATATGATTGATGAAAATAATAATTTAGTTTTGATGCTTAAGTTTGATTCCGGATCCATGATTTTCGAATAGAATCCCCATCGAGGCTAAAATGTCTACTTGACTTAACATTTATATAGATATATTCTTGAGTTATGCGAAAAAATAATAAAAATATTTTTTTAGTTTTAGTCATTTCATTCTTTATAGTTATTATTTTAGCTTTATTTTTAAAAACAAACTCTATTTCAGGGAGTCAGTCTTCAGACAAAAATCAGTTAATAGTCGGCAGGAAGCTGTCTGAAAATTACTATGAATTTTCTTCTCAAAATTTTAAAAACGCCGTAAGTAGCGGAAAAGTAGTTTTATTTTTCGCTACAAATTGGTGCTCTACTTGTACCCAGCTTGATAGGGAACTTTTGAAAGAGAGCGAAAGATTGGATAATGGAATTACCGTTCTTAAGATAGACTTTGATAAAGAAACGAATCTAAAAAGAGACTATAAAGTGCTTACTCAGCATACCCTGGTTCAGGTGGATGAAAAAGGAGAGGAAATTACTAAATGGGTGGGCGGAGATCTGGAAGATATTAATCAAAACGTTAAATAATAAATTACTTTCTGGAAATTACTTTTTGTACCGCTTCTTTAATTGCATCTTCATTCATATCATATTTTTCAATGAGTTCCTTAGAGCTTCCGGACTCTGCAAAAGTATCATGTAGCCCAACAAGTTCCATAGGAAGGGGAGTAGTCTTAGCCAGCTCTTCTGAAATAAGTCCTCCTAGCCCTCCTTTTATCTGATGATCTTCTACAGTTACCACAGCTTTTGTTTCTTTTGTAAATTCCCTTAGGTTTTCAGTATCAAAAGGAGAGATTGAGGCCACATTTATAACAAGAGTGTTTATCCCTTCGTTTTCTAGCTCCTTAGCAGCTAGAAGCGCGTAATAAGTCATATGACCTGTTGAAAAAATACTTACCATTGGATTTTCACTAGTCCAGAATTTATACATTTTTCCGGCTTCAAAAGGCGAATCAGGAGTAGTAATAACAGGAGTTTTTTCTCTTGAGAATCTTAGATAAACCGGCCCGTTATAGCTGGCGCTTAGAATTGTTGCTTTCTTAGCTTCTAGGACGTCGCAAGGCACATAGACATCAAGACCCGGAAGGCAGCGGGTGATAGCTATGTCTTCAGTAGCTTGATGAGTCGGTCCGTCCGGTCCGGTTATGATTCCTGCGTGGTGACCCGCAATTTTTACATTTGAATTATTATAAACGCATGTGGTTCTTATGGTCTCCCAGTTTTTGCCGGGAGAAAAAACTGCATAGGAGCTTATGAACGGAATTTTTCCGCTTACTCCCAGACCTGCTGCTATGGCGGCCATGTTTTGCTCTGCAACTCCTATTTCAAAAAATCTTTCAGGAAATCTTTCAGCAAATTTATGAGCATTTGTAGATTCTTTTAGATCTGCTGTAAGAACAACAACATCTTTATTTGTTTCGCCCAGCTCTACTAAACCGTCACCAAAGCCTGTTCTAGTAGCCTGTTTTTCAACATCCTCATCAAATATTTTTTCGTTTAGTTTTAAATCCGGATTTAACATCTTTTTT
>Ga0066639_10004825_pt1 | contig 11436 bp, 8 predicted proteins | sample CryGeyCG2114_010_2_FD_59504 | JGI IMG/M metagenome (GOLD analysis project Ga0066639, IMG submission 59504) | Groundwater microbial communities from aquifer - Crystal Geyser CG10_big_fil_rev_8/21/14_0.10 | ecosystem: Environmental > Aquatic > Deep subsurface > Groundwater | place: USA: Utah... | reverse complement strand
CCAGTACTGTGACATAGTCAAGGGCTGCAGGACCGAAGGTGACATAGCCTTCACATTAGATGATATATCTTCTCTCATATTCTCAGACTGTGATGAAGCTCACACTGTATCCATAACACTGGATATAGAAAACATGCCATCAGATGCACAGGTAACCACGTACAGGCATAACTCAGACAGGGGATCCTTCCCACTAAAATGTGACCAGCCTAATCAGTACACAGGAATTATGGATTGTGAGCTGACCATACCAGCATTGTCTGACTGCGCTCTCCCATACAAGGAGATAACAGACAATGCGATTGACATGACGCTGAGATACAGTGATGGCAGCACTACACAATTACTTAACCTGAACCTAGAGATACCTGACACCTTCAGGGTTATTCCAACATACACATGCGGCAATGGGGTGTGCGAGTCTGACCTGCTAGAAGGCCCAGGCAACTGCTGCAGGGATTGCCTTTGTGGCCAGACTGGTGAGTACTGTGATTTTGATCCTACATATGATGTCAATGGGACCTGCCGTGAGATAGGAAACATAGGCCTTGATGTAACACACTTCACAGGCACCTTGAAGAACTGCGAGATAGACAATGAGGTGAAGATCAGGGCTCAGATAATCAACCCTCCAGCTGGCCTGAGGGTTGAGCACTACTACGGGCAGCTTAATGGGACGCAGATAAAGGACGTCAGATGCGAACCTGAGACTGTATTTGACGTGGGAAATTATACATATGACTGCACCATGATTGTCCCGCGACAATACGTGTGCGAAAACGGGCATACGTACAGGTACACGGATAATGCGCTCACGTTCTACATAACTTACAACAACGGCGGTGCCAACAGGCTTAGGAGGACAATAGAAACTGAGCTTGATGATATCACAGTCACGCAGGAATTCCAGACAATCTACCAGATCCTAGAACACTCTAAGCAGAGGCTTGAGGAGAAGTTCAATGACATGAAGGACATAATTTCGCGCGCTCTCAAGTACACGAAGACCTGCATGGAACTCCTGAAGATTTCATTATATGCAACGCTTGCGATGATAATAGTAGGCGCCTTTGCCCCGACATATAGTGATGCAAGTGTCCTGGAAGGTGCTGCAGCAGGAGCACAGGTCGGCGGCATCCTGAACCAGATAATAAATTCATACTGCAACATACTTAATACATATGTGGGGATAGAGCTCAAGCTGAAGGACATGGAGATCAAGGAGATACAGATGGACACGTGCATAGCCACATACCAGCATGACCTTGATTCTGACAGATGCAGGGGTCAGGAGATTAACTGCTTTGAACAGATCAAGAACTGCCTGAACACAATGTCATCCATCCAGACAGACATGAAGAGCATACAGAATGACTTCAACAACCTTGGAACCCAGCTTGACACCACGACAGACAATGTCATAAAGGACATAAGGGAAGTCGAAGACACCCTGACAGGCACCACTGGCAAGGGTAACCTGTACATAGAATGCAACAGCCAGGCCAGTGATTACTGCTGCGAGTTTGCAGGACCAGATAAAAGAACAATAACAAGAACTGGTGACAGGGTTAGTTATTCTGGAAATATGAATGATGATTGTATAAAAGGAACTATGAAGGTTGAGGTGAGGAACCTTGACAACTGCAAGAACCCTATGATTGTCATAGATGATATATTCGGCACTCCTAGACCAGGCAACATCAACAATTTCCAAATAGAAAAGATTTTGGGTAGAGTTGATGGTGATCAGGAGCAGCATGTATTCAAAGTATACTGTGATGATGACGGTGATGGGGTGGAGAATAATGAGCTCCTTAAGGGTGTTGTAAAAACTGTTATTTATGAAAGGGCATACACGCTTGCAGAGGCGCAGGAGCTTGCATCAAATGATGGTATAGGAGATGTCTCAAGGTATTACTGCCAGTGCGCGGATATATCAACAACAGACAACCTCCGAGTGATTCCGGGCCTTACAGACCAACCAGCTATAGTATTATTCGATGAACAACCTCCTGCTACCGCAACCACAGAAGATTTGAAGGATGATGACGGTAGGGTTTATGCGCAACTTACTGTGCCTGCGGATGCGCAGGTATGCACACTGAAATGGTACATAGAAAGATCGGGTTTGATAGGCAACAACCCGGCACGAGATGAGCTCATTGGAACAACAGTTGTCTATCCAGATCATCTGAAAGAGAGACATGTAATAACAAACCAGTGGCAAAAGTTCACGACAGATAAGATAACAGCACGAGCTACATTCAGCTGCACGATCTATAAGGATGATGGCACAATAGGGAATTCAGAAATGGTTTCTGATAATATATACATAGATATTAGTGGTGACCAGCCTGTATCACAAGATGATAATTCGGGCACTACTACTCAAAATTGTGAGATAGTTCAATCGAGTGCTTCAAGTAACTGCGGTGCTGATGGTACGTGCCAAGTAGGAGAGAAGGTAACATTATCAGCACAATTATCTGGTGATTGTTTAGCTGTAGATTCACTTTACATAGAAGCAGCCTCTGACGATGGTGCATGTGAAATAAAAAATCAAGGTGGGGACATAGTCGGGATGACCATAAGCACAAGTCCTTCGGGAAGCACCGTATCAGGCGATTGGATAATAGATTCAATTCCTTCTGATTGTAGTAATTCAGTTGTTCGTGTTAAAAATGCATGCATATATTCAGGAAGCCAGTTAGTTAATTGTAATTCAGCTTCATATACAGGATTGTTCAGATTTGCCACATCAGCAACTGACTCATGCCCTGCAAACAACTGCGTGGATACAGCTCTGGGCTGGGGTGCACATGACTGCAGCATATTCGGAGGGTATTATAATGTCGCGGATACCAAGCTGAACTGTGCAACAGGTTATGTATGCTGCAATGACAACAGAAATAAATGTGAGGTGGATCATACTGGTAGTTATGGTGCTGATTCCACTCTTTGGTACTGCAGGGATTCGCAGGACTGCAGTCCAGCACCTGGCGGATTTGAAACGAACAAGTGCCCTGGAACTACAGTGTGCTGCGTGGGCAAATAAACTATTTCTACTACGCAGGATAATACTATATCATGAAACAATTATGGGTTGTTTTTTTGTTTGTGATCTTGTTGGTGCCAGGCGTCCAAGGTCTTAGCCTGACTGATAACATGTACTTCACGCTGGAGCCTAACACGACCAGATGCGTGGACATCATGATTCCTGATGACCTTGGATATGCATCCAACTACAAGGTTGACTATGAGATAGACAGCACAGCTCAAAGGGGATGGTCTGACCTCACTGACAAGAATATAATAAGCACTGACGAGAACAATACTGTCAGGTTCCCTGTCTGTTTTTACGGGCTTAACAAGAAGGAAGGCGACTGCTCTGAGCCTTTCAAGATCATAATATCTGCCCCTGAGCTTGAGAAGTCAAGGGAGTTTAACCTCGGCCTCTGCATAGCAGGAAACTTTGACGTGGATATAGAGGAACTGGATGATGGTGAAACAGTTGAAGATGTTGTCAACACCAACGTGGATTTCTTTGACCTAGGCTTTGAGGATGACATGATTTACATGTCTGCTGGAGAGGAGAGGACAGTTAAGCTTTTGGTTGAATCTTATGCTGATTTGAGGATAGATATAGAGTCAAACGGACTGAATATAAACCCTGCAAGCACATCTGTGCTCACGTCAGAGACAGATCCTCTGAAGGAGCTTAGCTTCACACTCAGAGCGCCTGATTACAATGGGGAATTTGAGATCACAGTAGATGGTCATATTTATGGGTGTGAAGAGGCATTGTGCAGCAAGACCGCACGGCTGATAGCCATTGTAGGAGAGGATCCGCCTCAGTTCACATTATCCATATTCCCAAAGACCCTGAACATCAAGGATCCAAGGGCTGTGTTATATAGTATAGTAATAGAGAATAACGGGGATGCTGGAGAGTTCCAGACCGGTCTGAGTCTTCCTTCTGGACTTACAAGCAATTTTGAGCCCCAGTCAATTACCATGGATTCAGGCTCAAAGGAAACAATAAACTTTGTGATATCCCCGCAAGCAGGAGAATCGTCATATGAGATCAAGGCGACTGTTGTGTCAAACGGTGTCCTGAAAGAGGATTTCTCCCACCTGTCTGTGAACGAGATGCAAACAGATCTGCTTAGAGCCTCTGATGGTAGCGAGGATGTGGAGAATTGGCTGCAGGAATACGAAAACTCCAGTTATGGGGCAGACCTTGACACCTACAGGAGGCTTCAGGACAGGCTACAAGGATCAAACACCACTCCGGTTGATAATAATACAATCCCACCAGAGGAGCCGGAACCGGTTGATTATACATGGATAGTTATACCTGCGGTTGCTGTAGTCGTGATTGTCATACTTCTGATATTATTCATGTCGAGAAAGAAAAAGCCTGATGAATTTATTCCTCTGGAGGCAGATCGAATTCGTCCTGTCCGAACTCTTCATCCTCTTCACCCTTGTTGCCTCCGCCTATCTGCCTGTTTTTAATGAACATGTACAAAAACACGATGATTATGATAACAACTATGCCTATTCCTCCATAAATTAACAGGCTCATGAAGTCAAATTCTCCTGCAGGATTATTGCATGGTGGGCAGCTTGCACCACCTTCATATGTTTCACTGAGTGCAGATATCATTCCTGATGCTTCGCCTATCTTCTTCTTTGCAAAGGATATATCAGAGGTTTTGTAGCTGTCTGCTGCTGATATGGCACTGCTTATATCATCAAGCAGGTCCCCGTATTGTATCTGCTGCATCTCTGACATCTCATCCGTCAATGTTTGAAGATCAGCTTCCACATCCTGTATCTCCATATCCATGTCCTCCATGAAGTCTAGGTAGATGTATATGTTCTTAGTTCCAACAGTGGTCTTGATTGTTACAGTGCCTTTATATGAGTTAGCTATGGATGGGTTAAGCTTGATCGTCACATCTGCCTCTCCTCCAGGCTGGACATCCTGTGTCGGTAGTGTGACTGCCACAAGTGATATGGATCCATCGGTTGAGTAATCAAAATCAGCTGCTGACATCACCTCATCTGCATTGTTTGTTATCTTGAATACCCTCTCAAAGGCTGTTCCTATAATCATCTTCTCAGCCACAAATGGTTTGGGTGTTATATCAATTACATCTGAAGCCTCGCATGTAGTGGGTTGGCATGTTCCTGTTCCCAGCTTGGTCACGTATATGGATAGGGGTATCTGTGCTATCAGGGTATCATTTGAGTATAAGTCAAAAACCGTGTTTATGTTCATGCTTTGTTGGATGTTCCTCAATGTTACAGTGAAGAACACACTCTCGTTTGCTCCGATACTAGAATCATGAAGCGTCACATTCACATAACTCTGCATCTCTGCAGGGATCTTGGTTGTAAGATGCGTGAAAATTTCTGCTCCCTTGTTTATGATCCTTGATCCTGAGTAGGACCATGATGTGCTCCCCTCTCCAAGCACAGGGCTTAGTAGAGACACATCAGAGGCGATAACATTTGTTGAAGGTGTGTTGTTGCCGTCACCAATAGGTGTCTCTGGCTCCTCTGCTGCCACAGTCACTATCTTAAGATCCCCGCCTGCATCGCCATTATCACTATAACCCTCAAAGGCTATGTAATACTTGCCTGGGTCTGTGAGGCTTGTGTCACCAAGATGACATGTGGTCATGATATCATAGTCGAGATAGCCACTATCCACAAGGGTTAGATCATCTGTATAAACCTCAAAATATGCCCCGTTGGTTTGTTTCAGTGTGCTTCCAACAGCGCATACCTTCATTCTAATTTCCGTGTTGTTCACCTGTGTTAACTGTGTGTTCAGCTGTATCTCGCCAAGTGTTACCTGGAATGTGCCTGTCGCGTTGGCACCATACTTGTCAACTGCCATGATCCCCATCTGATATGTGCTCCCGCCAATACAACCTGTAAATGGTGAGGGACCACATGTGCTTGCTGGATCTGTGCTTGAAAAATAACACATCCACATGTCGCCTGCCTTTGGCAGGGAACCAAAGAATGCCACGCCTGGATTTATGCAGTTTGATGGATATTTCTTGTCCCAGCTTATTCTTATAGAGCCTGCCTGCCCGTATTCAGAATACATCAGAAAGCTTCCGTTTGGTGAGATGGTTTCAGGCAGGAATGTGGGCTTCTGCGGCGTAGGTAAAGCATAAACAGACGGTATCAGAAGTGCAATGAATAATACGCAAAACACAAATGCCAATTTCATATAATATTATTGTCTCAGGCATCTAATAAATTAGTATTGGGAGTCCAGGATCTTTCGTATGCTCTCTGCCTTGGCCCTGCCTATCTTGTCCACCTTCATCAATGCCTCTACTTTTGCATTGAACAGTTTTTTAGGCGTCTTGAAGTGGGTTAGAAGCCTCTTTGTCATTGTATTTGATATCCCCGGAAGGCCGGCAACAAGAAACTCCTGTGAATCAGGAATGGAATGAGCCTTCTTATGCGGCCTTATTTGTAAAGGTCTCTTCTCTCCATTCTGCTCCCTGTTGGCGATCCAATATATCTGGCATGCTGTCTCCTGCTGATTCTCAGTCCAGATGATTGGTATTGAGTAATCTATGGTTATGGATGCTAGAACACCGCGTATTGTGTTTGGATGGATGTCTCTTTCAGACATCACTTCCCTGTTACCTTCGAGTATGATCAGTGGCTTCTCATACTCTGTCATTGCCTCAATCTGCCTGAATATCCTCTGGTTTATGATGGACTGCATAAAATCTGTTATTGTCTTCCTCTCGCAAACCACCCTGTCAGAACATATGTAATCACCAACATCCAAACTCTTATGTTGCACTAACGCGTTTAGCTTCTCTAGATGCTGTGAGATACCTGACTTCATCTCCCTAGAATCAACAATAATAACAGGCTGCATAACTACTCGCTATTCTTCTTATACATCAAAGCCGCACGCACAAATTCTGTGTAAAGTGGATCGGGATCGAGTGGTTTTGATGTGTACTCAGGATGGAACTGAACGCCAAAAAAGAATGGGTGTTGGGGTAATTCGCATATCTGCATGATAGGCTTGTCAGGCGCCTGGCCTGAGAATACAAGGCCCTTTTGCTCTAGCTTGCTTATGTACTCTGGATTGCACTCATACCTATGCCTGAATCTCATTCTTATATTTGTTTTCTTGTACAGGTTATATGCCATGGTTCCCTTCTTTACATCGACCACATGGCCACCTAAACGCATGGTACCACCCATGCTGTTGATCTTCTTCTGCTCAGGTAGAAGATCTATAACAGGATTCTTACACTGTCTGATCTCTGTTGAGCTCACGTCATCCATGCCGCAGACATTACGGGCAAACTCCACCAAAGCCATCTGGAATCCGTAGCATAGACCTAGATAAGGTATGTTATTCTTCCTTACATGTTCTATACAATGTATCTTCCCCTCTGCACCCCTGGCGCCAAACCCGCCAGGAACAATTATGCCATGTATGTCCTTCAAAGCCTCACCCACGTTCTCTCTGGTTATGTTCGTGGTTTCTATCCACTTCAGCTTAACCCTTGCGTTGCTGTATGGGGAACAATGTTCTAGTGCCTTGATTATTGACAGGTAAGAATCATGAACATTCGTATATTTGCCTGTGATTCCTATATGTATTTCATCCTTGCTTGATTCTATCCTCTTAACAAACTGCTTCCATCTGTCAAAATCCTTGGAAGGCTTTAGCCTGCCCTGGAGGTTGAGTCTATCAACCACAATACCGTCCAGTTTTATGTCCTTAAGTGTGATTGGTATCACATAGATATTATCAACATTCGGTGAATTAACTATCCTGGAAACAGGGACATTAGAAAATATGCTTATCTTCTCCCTGATATTCTCTGTGACTGGATTGTCACTGCGGCACACAACTATATCAGGCTGTATGCCCATCCTCATAAGCTCCCTTAGTCCTAACTGCGCAGCCTTGCTCTTCTGCTCCCCGATGTAACTTGGCTGTAATATATACACTATATTCACAAAGCATACATTCTCTTTCCCATCCTCATGTGCGAGCTCTCTCATAGCTTCCAAGAAGTATGAATTCTCAAGATCGCCTATGGTCCCGCCAACCTCAACCAAGATGACATCAGCCTTTGTGTTTATAGAAAGCTTCCTTAGGAAGTTCTTTATCTCCCCTGTTACATGGGGTATGAACTGCACGTCGCGGCCTAGATACTCGCCTGCCCTTTCCTTGTCTATAATGTCCTTGAATATCTTGCCCGCAGTAAGATAGTTCTCACGTGATAGGTTCTTGTTAAGCATCCTCTCATATGTCCCCAGGTCAAGATCGCACTCTGTTCCGTCATCCAGAACGAAAACCTCGCCGTGCCTGTACGGATTGAGCGTGCCCGCATCATAGTTTAGATATCCATCAAACTTTACAGGCGCAACCTTTAACCCATGATATAGAGTGAGTATATTTCCCAGTGAGGAACTGAACGTGCCCTTTCCTATCCCTGAAATGACAGAGCCTGTGATAATTACATATTTGGTTTTTCCCTTCTTGTAGCCGTCTGGTATGGCGTCGTAGAATTCGTGTTCTTCAGTCTTGTGTGATACTTCCTTGAGTTTTTCGGATGTTTTCTGCATAATTAATGTTGATACGGAAGAATATAAATTTGAGTCCATTTTTTCAGCACATAATTTGGTTTTTAATTAGAATTCCCAAGATTATAACATGAAGCAGATGTGGGATAAGAAGAAGCATTGGCAGGAGATAGGAGAGGAGAGGATAGACCATCTGTTTAGCCTTGCTGAGAAGGAACATAAAACACACCCACAGAGGGCACATAGATACGTGGAGCTAGCCCGTAAGATAGCCATGAGATATAATATACGCCTAACTAAATATAAGAGGAAATTCTGCCCCAAGTGTTATAGATATATTATACCAGGAGAGAACTCCAGGGTTAGAGCCAAACAGTCTGTTATAACCACATGCCACGAGTGTGGACATGTATCACGCCGCCCATATAAGAAGGGGAACAAACTTAAGCCAAAGAAGAAATAATATAAATAGGTGCTTGTCTGATGAAGATATTAATTGTTGTTGCCATGATCATAGTTTTCATATCAGCCTTTTTCATACTATTCACAGCTGACGGAATGCTTAAAAGTAATACCACATGCATCGGTGAAACATGCAGTCAGCCATTTTATACAACCCTTTTTGGGATCTCCACTGTAATATCATTTCTTTTAATAAGCCTATTAGCAGTATATATAGTAATCAAAACTTTATCCTCAGCTGATATTGGGGAGAGTAAAACCTTATAAATGTAAGCAATAATTAAGAACCTATATAAGTGATAATATGGTTTCAATAAATGACGTAGATTCAGAGAAGCTGATAATGAGTATTGCTGCCACTATGGAGAAGATGGAGGAGTTCAAGCCTCCTGAATGGGCACAATATGTAAAAACAGGTGTACATAAGGAACGTCCACCTGTGCAGCCGAACTGGTGGTGGATAAGGACAGCTTCAATACTAAGAAAGGTTAGTATGAAAGAGGAGATAGGCGTCTCCAGGTTAAAAAAAGAGTATGGCGGACGCAAGAATCTCGGGCATAAACCAGAACATAAGAAACCTGCTTCTGGCGCCATTATCAGGAAGATTCTCCAACAACTGGAAGCTGCGGGGTTTGTGGAAAAGAAGGATAAAAAGGGCAGGAAACTGACAAAGAAGGGACAATCATTCCTTAGCCAGGCAGCAAAGGCTGTAAAATAGGCTATTTATATATATTTAATATAAATTGGGTTTATGAGTAAACTAGTAGCTCTAGGCACGATTGCACTTGATAATGTAAACACTCCTGTAGGTAAAGTTGATGATGTTCTTGGTGGAACTGCTTCACACTTCTCAGCAGGCGCTTCACCATTCCATAATGTTAGTATTATATCTGTGGTTGGTAATGATTTTCCTGAAGAACATCTCAACTTCCTGAAGTCAATAAATGCTGATGTAAACGGGATTGAAAAAATAGACGCTAAGACCATGCGATGGACAGGTTCATATGAAGGTGATATGAACCATGCAAAAACATTAACTGTAGAGCTTGAAATACTAAACAACTTTAAGGCAGAAGTGCCTGAGACATACAAGGATGCTGATTACATTTTTTTAGGAAACACAGATCCTGACATACAACTAAAGGTCATAAAACAGATGAAAGGACCCAAGTTTATAGCCATGGACACCATGAATTGGTGGATCGATAATAAGAAGGCTGAGCTATTGGAAACAATAAAGCATGTGGATCTTCTTTTCATAAATGACGCTGAAGCAAGACAATTATTCGGGATTCATAATCTGAAAATCGCAGCTTCAAAGGCGCTTAAGTATGGACCTAAGTATATTCTTATTAAAAAGGGTGAGCATGGGGCTATTTTATTTTCCAAAGACTGGCATTTCACTATTCCAGGATATCCGCTTGATGAGGTTGTGGATCCAACAGGTGCTGGTGACTCATTTGCAGGTGGGTTTATGGGATGGATTTCCAAGGTTGATGACATTTCAGAGTCAAATCTTAGGAAGGCTATGGTTTATGCGACAATAATTGCCTCTTTCAATGTGCAGGATTTTAGTATGAACAAGCTTAAAAACATTAATATGTTAGATATTCAAAATAGGTATAACGCTTTCAGAGACATTGTACGATTTGAGTGATAATATGGATATAGGAGAAACATACGAAGTAAAGGATATGAGCCTTGCAGAGCAAGGAAAGAAGAATATAGCATGGGCAGAAACCCAGATGGGAGCCCTTTTGAAGATAAAGGAGAGGTTTGAGAAGGAGAAACCTCTAAAAGGGGTTAGAGTAGGCCTTGCACTACATGTTACAAAGGAGACAGCAATGCTTGTAAGAACCCTGGTAGCTGGAGGTGCGGAGGTGGCTATAACTGGTTGTAACCCACTATCAACGCAGGATGATGTGGCAGCTGCCTTGGCTGAAGAGGGAGTCATGGTATATGGCTACAAGGGAGAGACTAATGAGGATTATTATAGGTACATAAACAAGATAATTGAATTCAAACCGCATGTAACAATAGATGATGGATGTGATCTTGTCACAGAGATCCATAACAAACATCCAGAAATGATAAAGGATATATGGGGAGGTTGCGAGGAAACAACAACAGGCATCATACGGCTCAAAGCCATGGAGAAGGATAACGCATTGAAATATCCCATAATAGCGGTTAATGATAACAAGACAAAGCATCTCACAGACAACTATTACGGAACAGGCCAATCAACTATAGACGGAATACTAAGGGCATCGAACGTGTTATTGGCAGGCAAGAACCTTGTTGTTTGTGGTTACGGCAGCTGTGGAAAGGGTGTCGCCATGAGGGCAAAGGGAATGGGAGCTAATGTAATAGTAACTG
>Ga0066639_10004824_pt1 | contig 11437 bp, 5 predicted proteins | sample CryGeyCG2114_010_2_FD_59504 | JGI IMG/M metagenome (GOLD analysis project Ga0066639, IMG submission 59504) | Groundwater microbial communities from aquifer - Crystal Geyser CG10_big_fil_rev_8/21/14_0.10 | ecosystem: Environmental > Aquatic > Deep subsurface > Groundwater | place: USA: Utah... | reverse complement strand
CAATTCCAAGTATTGTCAAAAACGATCGCGATTTGTTGGCCGACAAAGAAAAAAATGTTTCTTGAAATAAATCTGTCAATAACATAAAATTGAATAATTTTATTTAATTTTTAATCCCTCGTAATTTTTATTTTTATCTGATATAATTTGGCCATCCTTAATTTCAATAATTCTATCAGCATGATCCGCTACATATCTTTCATGAGTAATTAGAATAATAGTATGACCTTTCTCTTGATTCAATCTTCTAAATGTTTCCAAAACAATATCACCAGTCTTTGAATCTAAATTACCAGTTGGTTCGTCAGCTAAAATTAAATCCGGTTCATTAACTAGTGCCCGCGCAATAGCCACTCGCTGCATTTGTCCACCAGAAAGTTGGTTTGATAAATGCTGCCAACGTTCTTTTTCTAAACCCGCAGCATTTAAAGATTCTTCTGCTCTTTTCTGACGTTTGTCCTTGGAAACTTTATTATCATAAAGCAATGGTAAAATTACATTACGCAAAACAGTTGAACGAGACAATAAATTAAACGATTGGAAAACAAAACCAATTTTCTGTGATCGTATTTCAGCTAATTCATTCTCTGACAATTCAGAGATGTCTTGCTGATCAAAAAAATATTTGCCACTACTTGGTTTATCAAGTGCACCTAAAAGATGCATCAAAGTTGATTTACCCGAACCCGAGGGACCGATAATCGCCACAAACTCTCCTTTTTCAATCTCAAAAGAAACTTCTTTTAAAACAGTTAAAAAAGTCTCACCAGTTTTATAAATTTTACTTATTTTTTCACATTTAATCATTTAATAAGTTTTATTTGCTAACCTTCAACAATATCTTAAAATAAAATTAAAATCCTATCTTAACATTCTAAGCTCCCCACCGCCGAAACCAGCCTGTCTATCTTGGTTAACAGTAGGACTACTCTGATTAGTCACATTGCTATTTAATGTTTGTGTTATTACCTTATCACCTTCAACTAATCCATCGGTAATCTCAACCATAATATCATTACTAGTCCCCACAGTAACTATTTTCTTTTGAGGTTGACCATCAACTAAAACTTCCACATAACTATTTTTACCCATTCCCTTAACGGCACTTAACGGAACTAATAAAACATTCTCTTTGGAATTAAGAATAATCAAGGTACTTACTGTCATCCCAGGTTTAACCCGTTCATCATCTACATCAAAAGCAATTTTAACACCATAACTTACCACACCTTGGTTAACAGTTCCCAAAGTATCCACTTCCACTACCTTACCAGTAATTAATAAATCAGTTACTGCATCAAATTCTAAAGTAGCTTCTTGGCCAACCCTAACTGTGGCCACATCAATTTCATTTAAAGTAATTTCAGCTATTTTTTGTTGGGTTATTATACTTGCCAAAACAGTACCAGAAGAGACAGGCTCTCCCAACATAATCTTAGAATCAACAGCAGTTAAAACACCGTCAAAAGGCGCGTAAACAAAATAATCACCCCATTTTTCTTGGGCATCCCAAAGTGCCTCTTGCTTTTGAACAACAGTATATTCTTGAGCCTTAATATCGTCTGGGTCAGTACCAACTCTAACTTCTTCCAAGGTTAATTGCTTTTCTGCCAACTTTTCTTTAGCAGTTTGAATGGCTAACTTAGCATCTTCAATTTTTTTTGGTGTATCTTTTATGGTATCGTCAATGGTCTCTATAATCCCTTGTAAAGAACTAGTGCTAATATAAACCGCAGAAACATCATTTTTAATTTTAAGTTGCATCGTATCAACTTGAGAAGCCACACTCAAATAACTATAACTCCTAACTGTAATGGCATCATACATATGACGCGCACTTTCCAACGCTTGTGCAACTATTTTGGTGGTTGTTAAAGTATTTTCAATTAAATCATAAATGGTATCTCGTTCGGCATCACTGTATATTGTTCTAAAAAGAATAAAATTTTCATCATAACTATCCAAAGCTTCATCATAATCATCTAAAAATTTTTCAATAAATATAGAATCTTCACCTAATATTAATTCATAATCTCTAATGTATTCTTCAGCTTCTTGTTCTGTTCCTATCACATCTTTTAAATCTTTCATATAATCAGATAACTTATAAAAAGTATCTGAAACGGAACTATAACCATCTTCATAAGCTTCGGCTAAAGTTCGTTCGGCCTCTATCTCAATCTCTTCATAATTCTCTTCAATGTCTACTAAATCACGTTCTGCTTGGGCCAAAGCATTTTCAGCTTGTAATAAAGATGATGCATCTGGTTGTGCTAATAAATCTGCCAATTTTGTTTTAGCAGATTCTAAAGCAACTTCAGCATCACGAATGGACTTACTAGCATCACGGCTGTCTATTTGTGCCAATAATGCACCCATCTTAACCTCTTGATCATTCTTCATTCCGAAATAAACCAAATCACCAGCCACGCTAGGCTTAACGTCAACTTCATTTTCAACTGAAACCTGACCAACACCAGCAACAGAAGAAACCAATGTATCTTTTTTAACCATTGCAGTTATATAACTCACTGCCTCCCCATCATTATTAATCTTTTGCCAACCAAAATAACCACCTGTAATTATAATAGCCAAAACCACCAGAAAAATAATTTTATGTCCCCGAATGAAGTTAAATACTTTATTCATATTTTTATTATTAATTAAATATAACAAAAAACGCCGTAATAACATCTTATATTAATAATACATTTGAAAAAGCCACTTTATTTCAAAAGTTAGCTTCATTTTTATTCCATTATCATCAAATTTAACCAGTCTTAATCTAAAAAACATTGACTTACCTAGAAATGTATGCTATAAATAAATATAAGACCCTAATTTAATTACTAGCCGTCTTTCCGCTTGTTTAAAGCGGTTTTAATTTACTTTATGGAAATACGCAACATCGCCATTATTGCTCACGTTGATCACGGCAAAACAGCCCTAACTGACGCTCTAATGCAACAAACTGGTATGTCACAAGCCGGTGACAGCATGGATAGTGATAAACTTGAACTAGAAAGAGGTATCACTATCTATTCAAAAAATACTTCTATCTATTATAAAGATACCAAAATAAATATAGTAGATACCCCCGGCCACGCCGACTTCGGATCAGAAGTTGAGCGGGTTTTACGTTCCATTGATTCAGTTCTATTGGTCGTTGATGCCCAGGAAGGACCGATGCCCCAAACAAAATTTGTTTTAAAAAAATCACTTGAACTAGGCCTAAAGCCAATTGTAGTTATTAACAAAATTGATAAACCCGCCGCCAGACCAGCCATTGCCCAAGAAATGGTCTATGAACTCTTTCTTGATTTAGGTGCTACTGATGCCCAACTAGATTTTACTACTGTCTATACCGTTGCCCGCGAAGGTATCGCCAAAATGGATATCGATGACACTTCCTCAGATCTAACTCCCCTGTTAGATATTATTTTAAAAAAAGTGCCCATCGCTTCCAATACCATAGAAAAAAACAAACCTTTGCGTCTACAACCCTTCAATCTAGCCTATGATAATTTTTTAGGCCGCCTAGCCATTGCTAGAATCTATGAGGGCACCATTAAAAATAGTTCTAAAGTTATTATCAAAAATTCTGCCGGAGAAACTCGCGAAGGTAAAATTACCAAACTATTTACCTTTGAGGGCTTAGCCAGAAAAGAAATTACCCAAGCCGATGCCGGTGACATTGTGATGTTAGCTGGCCTACCTAATATATTTATCGGCGAAACCATTTGTGCCACCAGCAATCAAGAAGCTCTACCAGCTATTAATATTGACGAACCCACCATCTCATTAAATTTACTAATTAATAATTCCCCTTTTGCTGGTCGTGACGGCAAATATGTTACCAACCGCCAACTCAAAGAAAGATTAGCTAAAGAATTAGAAGTAAATGTTGGTTTAAAAATTGATTTTTCTAATATTTATCACTATGTAATCTATGGCCGTGGGGAAATGCATATTGCCATTTTACTTGAAAATATGCGCCGTGAAGGTTATGAAATGCAAATTTCTCAACCCCATGTAATTATTAAAGAAGACCATGGCGTCAAACTTGAACCTTTTGAAGAAGTCACCATTAATGTACCCAAAGAAATGTCAGGCACTGTTATTGAAAAACTTTCTAGTCGTTGTGGCAATCTGCTTGAAATGTCACCTGAACATGGCCATACAAAAATTATTTTTGAAATTCCCACCCGCGGTTTACTTGGCTATAAAAATGAATTTATTGTTGACACCAAAGGTGAAGGTATTATCTATACCAGAATTATTGGTTTTAAACCTCACGTTGGAACTATCAAAAAAAGTAAACTGGGTTCAATGATTTCTATGGCTGCTGGAAAAGTTTTAGGCTTCTCACTTTTTAATTTACAAAATAGAGGCACTTTATACATTCAAGCCGGTACCGAAATTTATGAAGGTATGGTTATTGGCAATACCGCCAAAGGCCGTGACCTCACCGTCAACCCCACCAAAGGCAAGGAATTAACCAATATGCGTGCTTCCGGATCCGATGAAGCTATTAGTTTAACTCCACCAGTAAAATTAACTCTCGAGAGAGGTATGAGTATTATGAATGATGATGAATATTTAGAAATCACTCCCCAGAATATTTACCTACGAAAACAATTTTTAACTGAAAATGCTAGGATTCAGGCCAGTCGAAAAAAATAAAGTTTCAGCAATTTTTTTATATTAAAACAAAAATCCATCCGCAACGTAAAGTCCGGATGGATTTTTAATTTATTTGAATTATTACGTATTAATGTTGGTTCAAGGCTCTGTCTTAAACCTAATAGTTTGTTATTTCCACATTTTTATCTGTTGTCTAACAACCAATTTTATAATTAAACATTAATTTCTATCTCCTTCTTCTGTGTTTATCTTGCAATATATGTTGAATCCAAAATATCCCGGAAATAATAATGAAGATTAAGATCAAAATTATAATTAACAGAATAATAATAACAGTTGAACAATCTATATTTAATTCCCCTATTCTAATAAAGGCTGACGGGTTGACTAAAACAGTTATTACATCCGATGATTGACTTTTGGCGCCTGAAGGATCTACAATTTCAGCCCAAATCTTATAAGTGCCTTTTTCTACTGGCTTAGATTCCATATGAAACCAATTACCTTCTACATCACTTTTTGTTTCCCCCAGAATTGCCTCTTCTTTGTCTTTTTGAACATAAATTCTCACAACCATCTCTGGTAAAGCTGTACCTTTTATTAATAAGGTACTACCTGGAAGTAATTCTTGAGGATATTCGGTAATAACCGGTGAAGCAATTGATTGAATATCAACTTCCTTCATTGCCAAGGTATAATTACCTGCTTTATCCACCGCTTTAACTATCACCGTATGCTTTTCTGGACTCTGTAATGGCATCTGATATTCAGTTTCTCTAATTTCCACTGCTGGTTCTAAATCAATTTTTATTTCATAATAATCTATACCAGATAAGGCATCAGTTGTCTCGAAAAGCAATGTTGGTTGGAAATGTGAAGTTCCTTTACCTTCTTTTATCTCAATATCAAAAGGTTCTGGACGCACGGTATCTATTAAAACTTTACGGTGAGTAATGGCGCCCCAACCATATTGATTTCTAAATTTAATATGAAAATACCAAACACCATCTTCAATGCCTTGGTAATCTTTAGCTTCCATTAAACCATCAGAATTAGGTCCTGGATTTGAACCCGGATCTTCTGAAAAATATAAACTAACACCAGTTACCCCAAAGGGCAAATCCCAAGTAAATTCAGGATTGTTATTGGCATACCACTTCTCAGCATCAGGATGATTTGCTGATGAAACAATTGGTGCTGCCGGTGCTCTATTTGCCACTACCGGTTCTTCCGGAGTTGTCACTGGGGGCTCTCCTGGTACTACTGCCGGAGGTTGCTCTTTATCAACTAATTTAAAATTAGCTTGCCCCGAAGCTTTTAAAACATTAGTTCCAAAACCATCATTAGCTCGCACTGCTGCTGACGAAAATATTACTGAAGCCGAACCAGTATTTTTTACTCTAAAAACAATACTTATAAGTTTGCCACTCGCCCCGTTATAACCTGGCGTAGCAATCCCACCATTATAAGAAATTGTGCCCGCCCCGTTAGAAAAAGTTGGTTCTTCAACCCACAAAGAAAAAATTGAACCAGATTTACTAACTGAAACAACTTCCAAAAGATTTGCTGGAAAATTTATCACTGCATCTGAATTATTAATCGCCACATTTTCTGTATTCACTAAAGCCGTAACCGTAAAAATATTACCTACTGTATAATTTCCAGAAGCTGGGCTAAAATAAAGAGTAGCTGCCTGCGTTATTTTAAAACCAAAAATTAAGGTTACAAAAAACCCAGTTAATAATAAAAATCTTAAAAATTGTAATTTTTTATTCTTCATTTTGAATTTTATTTTTTAATTTAGTTTTCCACAACCATCCCAATATAAAAATAATAACCAAAAATATAAATCCAATCGCCAACCACCCTGCATGTATTTTACAAAAACATTCTTCTGCTAACTCTGTAACTGGTTTTATTTCTGGTTTAACTTCTACTTCTACAGCTGGAGTAGTTAATGTTAAAACTGCAATGGTTTCATTACCGGCTTTATCAACCGCTTTAATGTTAATTGAACCTTGCAATGATTGATTTTTTAATAAATATGGACTAACCGCTTGGGAATAATCGCTACCCTCTTCTTTAATCTGATAATAAGCCACACCCGATCCCTTGTCAGTAGTAAACCAACTGGCAAAGTATTGATTATTAAATATGGCTTGATTTTGTCCAACAAAAATTTCAAATGGCTCTGGAGGTGTCTCATCTTTTTTAATTAAATCTTGCCATTCATCTTTAGGTTGTATATCCACCGGTCTCTCTAAAATATCCAATGAAAATGGAGTTATCCACGGATTAAGTTGCGTCCCCTGACCATCATTTAAAAAAACTGAAAAACCATCAAGAAAATTTATATCCACTTGCCCTTCATTTTTAGCCAAAAAAACTATTCTAAAAATATTTCCTTCTTCACCTTGAAAACCATCCGGAATACCACCCACGAAACTCAAACTACCATTGGCAATAACTGGCTCCTTTGACCATAGAGCAATTAAAGAAGCATCCGTACTTATTTCTTTAATTTCTAATTTATCACTGTCATAAAGTAATGTCCCATCAATCACATTGATTGATCTATCCGGTGTAGCAATTTTAAAATCAACTAAAAAAATATCGTCTTTATAAATTACTGGGTCTTCTAAATTAAAATAAAGACTTGTCGCTGCTTTAACACTCACCGGCGCAAATAAAAATCCTATAATAAAAATTATTCCAATAACTAAATATTTTTTTTCATCAAATCTTTTAATCATAACAAATTTTCTTTTCTATTTAAATTATACCATGTGGTATCACACGACGCAATATTTACACCAGCCTTACCCCATTGATAAAGTAGAATTGAGAAATCAACAGAGTTAACTTGATTATCTTTATTAATATCAACACACGGGTTAGCAAATGGCCACTGAGTTTTCCAGAAATAAAGTAAGATTGAGAAATCAACAGAGTTCACAATACCATCATGATTAAAATCAGCTCCATCATAAGTAGTTATTACAGGTGGTGGTATAACTGGTGGTGGTATTATTGGCACTCCACCGCCACCTCCGCCACCTCCGCCACCACCGGTATCACAAATTCCACAATCAGTTGGACAAGTACTGCAAGTTTCGGCACCATTACAAGTTCCATCACCACAAGTTGGTTCTGTAGTTCCTTCAACTGCCTCAAATTGACTAACTGCCACTGATCTTTCCGTTCCCCAAAAAACATAAACTTTAAACCAATACGTCCCAGTCGTCGGAACATTCAAAGTTAAATCAGTTATCCAATCTTCTTCAGCCTCAATTAGTTTAGCACCTAATCCATAGTCAGTATCATCACCATTATTACATTCGTTATCTTGAGTATCCACGATACAATATTCATAATGATACTCATAAGCTGTTGAACCTTCATTGGTAATTGTCACATTAGCCACAATATCTGATACTGTATTATCCGTAATCTCATTTATTCTAACTTGGGCTGGTGATCCTTCAACTTCCCAATAATCACTCTTAGTAATAGTTTTACCTTCCTCAACTTCAGTTGAAATTTCAGTTTCCCACAAACCTTGACCAGCATTAGAAGCCGTCGTATAAGTATATTCATAAATACCTATCGTCGTTTGAGTCATGGCAACATCCTCCACTACAATGTCTCTATTGGCGTTATAAATAGTAATTGTTGGTGTGCTATAAGGAGTAGCCGGCGCACTTTGATAGTCTAAAACCCAAGCTTTAGCTCGATAAGTTTGACTAGCTAATACTTCACCCACATCTGAAATAACCACCTCCCATTGAGAAACAGTAAATTCATTAACCACAAATGATGTTACATGTACCGCTGACTCATCTCCAAAGGTAGCTGTCGTTCTCACTTCATAAGTCCCCACGGCAGCATCTTCATCTAAAATAAATGGATATCTGAAAAATCCAGTTGTCTGTTCTGTTGACGAAGCACTATTTAATAAAACACCATCTGGATCATAAACTTCTACAAAAACATCTGCACTAATCAAATTATTTAATTGATCATATACCGTTGAATAAATATTAACGCCCTCACCAGGAATATATATTGAACCCACACTAGAAATAATATTTAAATTTTCTATACCACTATTAACAATAAAGGTATCTAGATCATAAGCTGTATCATCCCCATACACCGCCTGTGTTCTGACTTCATAGGTACCTACTGAGGTACTAGTAGCCAAATCAAAATCTAATCTAAAGAAGCCTGACGATACTAAAGTTGCCTCATCACTAATAAGCAATGAACCATCTGGATAATAAATAGAAACTGTAGTGGTTGCATCAACTAAACTACCAGCTACATCAGTTACTACTGTATAAACACTACCACTCTCACCTGGTTCATAAAATGCACCCACTCTTGACTTAGCATTTAACGCCACTGGTTCTATTTCTTGGGTTGAAAATTCTGATACTCCTACATAGGAAACACCGGCAACTGAACAAGAAATAATAGCTAAATAATTTGAGTTATCATCAGCTGACCATACATAACTATATCTACCAGTTTGGAAATTACTCATCGCAGCATTTTCAACTTCATAAGATTGGCCAATTAAATCTCTAATAGTTATTAAAGCATCTGAATCACAATCAATTGGTACACCAGTAGTTGATTTAACAAAACCTACGATAGCAAAATCAGTATTTGCTTTTACTAGAAGGGGCACTTCCACTTCGATATTTGGCGGATATTCATTTGGAGAAGCTAAAACATTAAAGGCTAAATTAGTTTGAATTTCATCACCATCATAAGTTGCTAATATTCTAACAGCATATGTTCCTAAAGTCGCATCTGAGGCTAAGGTTGTAGCTGCTTTGAAGAAACCAGTTAGTTGTTCAGTGGCCAACATACTTGTTAAAAGTGTCCCATCAGGTTTATAGAAATAAACATTAACTGTCGCACTTACTGCAGCACCAGTATCATCTAAAACAGTGGCAAAAACACTAGCGGCTTCACCTGGATAATAGAAACTACCAGTACTAGCAAAAATATTCAAAGCCAAACCACCACTTGAGCTACCACCACTAGTAGATAGTCCACCTAAATCAACATAACCACCTAAACCTTCAAAAGCATAAGTAAATCCAGTAGCAAAGGTTATTGATTTAGTTGGTGAAACTAATGAACCAAAATCAGTCTCATCACCAACTACCAAATCAACATATAATGTATAATCAACGCCATTTACTGTAGTTAACACATCTGCTTTTTGTAATCTTAAATATGCATAAAGTTCATCAACTGATAATTCAACGGCATTATTAGTTAATAGTACTTGACCACCATAAGAATAAACTGATCGAATAGTATCTCCTTCATATCCAGAAACTAATGATATAGCACCAGTTGTATAATCAACTGCATAATCAGTTGTTGGAATAGCCACTTTAGTTGTATTATCATACAAACCGAAGAATTCTGATTGAGTTATTGGTGCATTATCTAAAGTAATTGCATTGCTGGTTACTACAGCTGTTTCAGCATCAGACCAAGTTACATCAGTTGGTGCAGTATAAGTAATACCACTTAAAGCTTCCGCCTCTGTTTGAGTTAAAGTAGTAAATGGATCAGCTTCTAACTGTTTAGTTTCCACTGTTCTAACTGCAAAAGTTTTAGCTTCTTTAATAAACTTTTTACCATATTTTTTAACTGTAACTGTATAAGGATTAAAGTTAGTTATGGTTTCACCCGCCACTGTTTTATCTACCCGCCAAGTTTGTACATATTGTTCTTCAATTTCACCATTGGCGTCTGTATCTTCAGTAAACTGAATATCACCAAAAGCATCGCGGGCTTTAATTTCAGCACTAGCCACATCAACACCAGCTGTATCCACTAAATCTGGTAAATAACCATAAGCCTCACTAATATAAGTATCACCAGTGCCATATTCACCATCCCAACCCCAAGTATAACTTCTATCCCAAGTTGTATTTTGAAGAGCTATAGCTCTACCACCTGCACCAGCTTTAACATCAGTATTATTATTACTAAAATTAGAATTTTTAATAACTAAAGCTACGGCTGGCATATGAGCACCAACTGCCACAGCTGCCCCAGGGTCAGTTTGGTGGAAAATATTTAAATTGTCCATTGTAGCATTAACTGACACATTTTCTAACATACCCCCATAATTACCCTGATGATATGTATCAATACCATCCCAATCTGTATTATTAATACGATTAATTTTAACTTCTGTATAAGAAAGTTCCCCACTAAATGAATGTTGCATTCTAAAAGCCCTATCAAATGTTACTCTATTTACAATAACAGTTGAATTAATACTTGAATATTCATCTGTGCCTACCTCACCTGTAGTTCCAGCCATTAATGCTTCACCCCAAGCAAGACCACTATCAGTCACATAAGAATCATAAAGTTCAAGTGTCCCACCAGCTATTAAAACTAATACATCTGTATTATCATATGAATACTGTTTAATCGTAACACCTTCTTGAGCAATACCATCAACAATATCACCATATTTAATATGTGCATATTTATTAATCTGTGTTTGTGGCATTGTTTGACCAAGATAAGAAATAGACTCACCCTTTGATGCTAAATATGTAGCATCAACATCATTTCCTAAAATAAATTGAGAAAGTAAAAGATAAACACCCGAACCAGGCTTTTGTACCGCACATTGGCCTCTGACTGCTTTACCAAATTCATAAACCTGCTCAAATGATATTGGATTAGAACTATTCCAACCCATAGCATCACAAGCCTCATCTTCATCTGGACCACAATTAGTGCCACT
>Ga0066639_10004823_pt1 | contig 11439 bp, 9 predicted proteins | sample CryGeyCG2114_010_2_FD_59504 | JGI IMG/M metagenome (GOLD analysis project Ga0066639, IMG submission 59504) | Groundwater microbial communities from aquifer - Crystal Geyser CG10_big_fil_rev_8/21/14_0.10 | ecosystem: Environmental > Aquatic > Deep subsurface > Groundwater | place: USA: Utah... | reverse complement strand
AGAGAAGCGGTATCGACCCAGAAGCTGTTACCTATACAGTTTCAGACCAAACATTTAGTAAGGCGTTTGTGGAGATTATAAGTATATTACTTCCAATTATTGTAATGGCTCTTATCTTCATCTTTATTTTTAGAATGCAATCTCGAGGTGCAAATGACATTTTTAGTTTTGGCAAGTCGAAGGCAAAACTCTTTGCAAAAGGTAAACAGTCAACAACATTTAACGACGTTGCAGGTGTTGATGATGCTAAGAAGGAATTAGAAGAAGTAGTTGATTTTCTTAAAAACCCATCAAAATACATAAAGATTGGTGCTCGCACTCCAAAAGGAATTTTACTCGTTGGTCCTGCTGGAGTAGGTAAGACACTCCTTGCAAAAGCAGTTGCAGGTGAAGCTGGTGTTCCTTTCTTCTCGATGGCTGGCTCTGAATTTATGGAAATGCTTGTAGGTGTAGGTGCTTCAAGAGTGCGTGATCTCTTTGCTCAGGCTAAAACTCAGGCTCCTGCAATTATTTTTATTGATGAAATTGATGCGATTGGTCGACAACGTGGAAGAGGCATAATGGGTGGGCATGATGAACGTGAACAAACATTAAATCAGATACTAGTTGAAATGGATGGATTTAACCCTAATGATAACGTTGCTGTAATTGCTGCCACGAATAGAGGGGATTTACTAGATCCAGCATTACTAAGACCTGGTAGATTTGACCGACGAGTGACACTTGATATGCCTGACAAAGATGGTCGGTTGGACATTCTCAAGATCCATGCAAAAGGTAAGAAATTTGTTTCTGGAATAAATTGGGAACGAGTTGCTGACCGTACGGTAGGATTCTCTGGGGCTGATCTTGAGAACATGCTCAATGAAGCTGCGATTATGTCTGCTCGGGATGACAAATCTACAATAACAATGAAATATATAGAAGAGGCTGCGACTAAGGTTAAGCTTGGTCCAGCGAAGCGAAAATTGCAAACTGATGAGGATAAAAAAATTACTGCGTATCACGAGGCTGGGCACGCTATTGTGACGCACTTTTTGCCTCATACTGATTCAGTGCACCGAATTAGCATTGTTGCTCGTGGAATGAGCTTGGGGCACACGTTAATTCCACCTGCACACGATCGTACTCACGAAACAAAGACACGACTTACAGATCAAATTGCTGCAATGCTTGGTGGACGAGCTGCTGAAGAGGTTGTTTTTGATGAAATGACAGCAGGTGCTGCAAATGATATTGAGCAGGCAACAAGAATAGCTCGTGCAATGGTGATGGACTTTGGTATGAGTAAATTGGGACCAATTAACCTTAATGACATGTCTAGTGACCCAGCAAATCCGACACCTTGGGACAGTAATGATATATCTGAAAATCTTAAAGAGAAGATAGATATTGAAATAACTGGAATTATTGACGAAGCAAGGAAGAAGGCAATCGAATTAGTTAAAAAGCACAGAAAAGCACTTGATGAAGTTTCAGAAAAACTACTTGAGCACGAAACTCTCAATAAAGACGATTTTGAAAAAATCGTTGGTGAAAAGAGATCTTCATAAATTTTGATTTCACGCCATTTTATCTTATAATATTCATATCTGAATATGTACATTGGAGCTGTCCATATGGATATCGACTTTCTGTCCTCGGGGACTGTACTTTTTGTTGGTGGGTTTTTTTCATTTCTTATCGGTTGTGCTGATTCTCTGAATGAGATTAAATTCAACACATCAAGTTACAGAATGACAGGATTAATAATGATCCTGCTGTCATTAGTGACAATTTCTGCTGACAAGGAGTTGGAAGCAGAACTCCTTGGATCTTTGTCACTGCTATTTCTAGTGATACTGGTTGTGTTTGATATATCTATTAGGTATAAGAAGGAGAGCCAAAAAAACTAAGAGTGGATATTGTGAATATCTACACTATGTTTTTTATGCAATGGGCTAGTCTTTAGTAAATTTTGAAAGGATTGGTTATGAACGGTCGTGAGATGGATCCACAAACATATAGGCTTGCTTCGCGAGTGCTCACTTTTGGTCCATTAATCGTTATGCTCTTTGTCCAGATATCGGCCCAAAACCTAAAGGCTACTTTAGTTTCTGGAGGCATATCGTTTATTTTGATCGCTGGTCTTCTGATCATTTTCTTTTTATCAGACGATCGCTCTAAAGATACACAGTATCCATACCAAAGTGGAATTGATTAATCACAAATACGGGTAGGCGTTTTCGTAATGTCTACCCGACATTTTTTCTTCAAGTCTTGTAGAATAGCTTCATGAGTGACAAAAAGTTAGTTATCTTTGATGCTTACGCGATTATTTATCGTGCATATTTCGCACTACCTACTTCTTTGACAGATTTGCAAAACGAACCTATTAATGCAGTCTACGGTCTGATATCAATGTTGTTTAAGGTTATCGAAGATACTCGTCCCACACATATTGCTTTTGCGTATGATACTGCAGCAAAAACATTTAGAGATGATATGTTTGAAGAATATCGTGCACAACGAGAGGCACCCGACGATGAGTTAATATCTCAATTTCCCAAATCAATTGACATAATCCAATCACTTAACATCCCAATGTATAGCAAAGATGGATATGAAGCAGACGATGTTATTGGAACAATCACACATCATACGCCAGAAAATATATTAAGTTTGGTCGTGACTGGTGATCGAGATATGCTACAGCTTGTTGATACATCAACACATTTGTTAATGCCACAAAAATCATTATCTGATGCAAAAGAGTTTGATATTGAAGCAACTATCCAAAAAATGGGAGTAATCCCAGAGAAGATTGTTGATTTAAAGGCCTTAATGGGAGACAGTGCAGATAATTATAAAGGTGTGCCTGGGATTGGACCAAAAACCGCAATAAAACTTCTTGATGAATATGGTGACCTTGAAAATATTTATAAGAACGTTAATAAGATAGCTGGTAAGACAGGACAGCTTTTAACCGAGCATAAAGAAAGCGCTTTGATGTCACAAAAACTTGCACGTATTGCTCGTGATGTTGACATAGAGTTTGATTTAGCGGAGTGTGAGAAATGGGAATTATGGAACGACCAAGTTGATAAAAAGTTTACAGAAATTGGTTTTAAGACTCTAAAAAAGCGTGCAGAAAAGCTATCAAAAGACCTAGCCGCTGAAAAACAAGGAACTTTATTTTAAAAGTAAGCTATAATTTCCTCATATGGCAAAAATTGCTTTAGTTCACGATTATCTCAATGAGTTTGGTGGGGCAGAGAGAGTCCTTCTGAAGCTTTCTCAGATGTATCCTGATGCGCCAATTTATACGCTATTTGTAAAAGAAAACTCAGCTGCAGCAAAAGAGTTTAGAAGTAAGAAAATAATCCAGAGTTGGTTTTCGCATGTGCCTTTTGCTGATAAACTTATTTCTCCCTTACGATTTTTGATACCATTTATCTGGCCATTCTTTGATTTTTCTGACTATGATCTTGTGATTACTTCTTCTGCTTGGGCTGTGACAAAAGGAATGCGTGGGGCTAAACGTGAGATAAGCTATATTCATACACCACCGCGATATTTATATGGGTATGAGGAGTCAAAAGATTGGAGTGGGTTGTCTTGGTTGGTTAAGGTCTATGGATTATTAGTAAATCATTTTATGAGGATGTACGATTTTAATCGAGCTCAAAAGCCTGATGTATTAATCGCAAATTCTCAGAATATTTCCCGCAGGATTAAAAAATTTTATAATAAAACATCAGACGTTATATACCCTCCAATTGAATATAAGAAATTTAGTAGTTCAAAAATATCACCGCATAAAGGTGACTTTTTCTTAACAGGAGGAAGGCTTGTGAGGCATAAAAATTTTGACAAGATTATCCAAGCTTTCAATCAATCTGGTCGAAAGTTACTTATATTTGGTACAGGTAGTGTAGAGAATTCACTTAAGAATATCGCAGAAGAGAATATCGAATTTATGGGAAGAGTTTCGGAGGAAAAATTAGTTTCGCTCTACAAAGGGGCAAAAGCGTTTATTGTTGCTTCACGCGATGAGGATCTCGGCATGACACAGATAGAGGCTCAGGCTGCGGGATGTCCGGTTATTGCATATAAGGCGGAAGGATATTTGGAGACAATTATTGAAGGGAAAACAGGAGTATTTATGAAAAGCTTACAACCAAAGGCTATTAATAAGGCTGTTGAAAAAATAGAATCAACAAAGTGGGACAAGAGAAAGATTAAAGCATTTGCTAAAGGCTTTAGTAAAGAGGTTTTTGAGAAAAAAGTAAAGAAGATTGTAGATAAAAACCTGGTAGAATACACTCATGCCGGAGCTTCCAGAAGTTGAATCAGTAAAACTCCAATTACAAAAGTACTTAGTTGGTCACAAAATTGAGAAAGTGGAGATAAAAAATAATGGTATTTTTGAAGGAGATAGTTCAAAAATAGAAGGTGCTAATGTGATAGAAATTAGAAGATTTGGGAAAGCGCTTGTTTTTGATCTGGATAACGATTATTCACTTGTTTCTCACATAAAACTTACAGGACAGTTTATTTACCGTGGTAAAAATTTATCAAAGCCGCCAAAGTTATCCAAAAAAGTAACTGGAGGATTGGATGGAGCACATACACATGTTGTGTTTCATCTAGATCATAATTCGACGCTTTACTACAACGATATGAGGAGGTTTGGTTGGATACGGGTTATGAAGACAGAGGATGTGGAGAGTGAAGGATTTATTAAAAAATTGGGAAAAGAATTTTTGAAAGATTTAGATTTAGAGTATTTTCGCAATGAGCTTTCTAAAACAAGGCGGGCTATAAAGGTATTGATAATGGATCAAGCGAAGATGGCAGGAGTGGGGAATATTTATGCAAATGATGCGCTTTGGGATGCAAAAATAAACCCAAAACGGCCTGCGAACATGATATCTACAGATGAAGCAAAGAGGTTATTTGAATCAATAGAAAAAGTGCTCAAAAAAGGACTTGAGACAGGCGGTGCGAGTGAGCTTGCTTTTGTTACTCCTGATGGAAGCGAGGGGAGTTATCAAGACTTTACTCTTATTTATGGAAAACAAGGAACGAAGTGTGTTCGCTGTGGAACTGTGATTGAGAAATTTGCACTAGGAGGTCGAGGAACATATTGGTGCCACAAGTGTCAGGAATAAGTATTGTATAATTAGCCCAAGATGTTGGCTAAATTGAGACTTAAAGATTTTCGGAATTTTTCTGATCGTGTGATTGAATTTTCCCCAAAAACTTCTGTTGTACTTGGTGCTAATGCGACAGGTAAGACAAATATACTGGAAGCTATTAACCTTCTTGCAACTGGAAAATCATTTAAAGCAAACAAAAATGAGGAAATGATTGCGTATGATGAGCAGATTGCTAGAGTTAAAGGGAAATTGGATAATGATATTCTCGAAGTAATATTAACCAGGGGAGTTATAACACAGGGAAATGTTACAAAAAAAACTGCAAAAAAGAGACTCCTTGTAAACGATGCAGGTAAGCGTATAACAGATTTTGCATCTCATTTTCAAACTGTTGTCTTTCGTCCTCAAGACATGGATCTTGTTACCCAATCTCCATCTATAAGACGTAAATTCTTAGATAATGTACTGAGTCTGTCAGATCGTGAGTATTATCGATCATTACTTGCATATGAGAAAGGATTAACTCGCAGGAATAAGTTCTTAATAAAAATACGTGAAGAGGAAATTGATCCAAAGGTATTAACCTTTTGGGATAATCTTTTAATTAAAAATGGTGAGTATATTAGTCGTACTCGGGCTGATTTTATTTCATTTGTAAATCTTTCTGATCAGTTTGATGAAAAAGAACTTCAGCTTGAGTATGACTCTAGTGCAGTGACAGAAGCACGGTTTGAACAATATAGGCAGGCGGAGGTTGCCTCTGGCACTACGTTAGTTGGTCCGCATCGAGATGATATTATTTTTAGACTTGATGGACGTGAGCTTGATGCATATGGATCTCGAGGTGAGCAGAGAATGGGAGTGTTATGGGTAAAGCTAGCTGAGCTTGATTATTTGGAAGAAAAAAAGGATGCTAGACCGACTTTGCTGTTAGATGATATATTTTCTGAGCTCGATCACCGGCATCGTGAGTTAATTGAGCAAGTTCTACCCAAGCAGCAGACAATTATTACAGCTGCCGATCCTCATTATGTTGAAGGACTTTCAGATGTTGAAATAATAGGTTTATAGTCCTATAATTAGACAACTGAAGCTTAGCTTTGAGGTACAATTCAATGCCAAAGCAACTTAAGTTGTTTGATTTTGGTGATGAACCTGAACTTGGAGGGTTGGCCCAAAAACCGGAACCACTGCCGAAATCATCAAGTAGTGCCGTAGTTCAGACTGTTCCTAAAAAGAAACCGATTCGTAGTCAGAATTGGAAAGGAAGCCCGTCTGGTTGGTCGGCACGGAAGTATGACTAATAATACATGCACATATAGGTGCGCAATGTCTATGTGAATTGCGCACCGATTTCTTTCTTCTGTTACAATATCTTGTATGAAATTTACTAGTAAAGAACTAAAGAACTTATATTTTCCCGCACATGATTCTAGTGGAGAAGATAACGGGCAGATTACAATTATTGGAAATTCAAACCTTTTCCATGGACCATTGATTCTTGCTTTAAAAACTGCATCTCGTTTTGTTGATATGGTTTTTTTTGCGTCTCCTGAAGAATCCAATAAGGAAATTGCAGCGTATGTAAAATCGGAAGTACCAAGTTTCATCTGGGTTCCGTTTGAAGAAGTTGATAAGTACATTGATAAGTCTGATGCGTGTCTCATTGGTCCTGGATTTAAACGATATAATTCAGAGAACTCTGAAAACAAGCATGATGTTAATTTTTGTGATGATGACTGCAAAAAAACCCGCGAAGTAACTGAAAAACTGCTAACAACACATGCCAGTAAAAAATGGGTGATTGATGCAGGTAGTTTGCAAGTAATGGATGCAGATTGGATACCACAATCGTCAATCATTACACCAAACAAAAAGGAGTTTGAGATGCTTTTTGACAGTAAGCCAGATGAAGATACAATCCGTGAGATGTCAAAAAAGTATAGTGTTACGATTGTCGTTAAGGGAGTCACAACTCTCGTTGAATCGCCGGAAGGGTCGGTAGAAATAGAAGGTGGTAATGCAGGCTTAACAAAAGGTGGGACAGGGGATGTCCTGGCTGGACTGACGGCTGCACTATTTGCAAAAAATGATGCACTTCTCTCAGCATCTGCTGCAAGTTTTATTCAAAAGAAAGCAGCGGAAGAGTTAGCCATTGATGTGGGAACTTTTTACAACGCTGATGATCTTGCAAACCAAATTCCTTATACATACAATCGCCTTCTTTCCTAATATACCCCTTGTTTTTACCGCAGAATTTGCAATAATTGCATACAAATGTATGCACCAAAATATACCATCTCAAATTCAATATTACGCAGCATAGGTCAAGTTGAAGCGGCGCGTGATGTTGTCGAAAATGCGCCACTTGTTCCTGATTATGAGAAAGAATTTAAATCAGATGCTTTTGTTCGTACTGTGTACCATGGTACACAAATTGAAGGGAATGAATTAACACTCCAGCAAGCAAAGCAAGTAATAGAAGGTGAATCTGTTATAGCTAAAGAGAGAGATATTCAGGAAGTTATTAACTACAGAAATGTTATGAGGATTATAGATGAGTTAAGCGATGTAGAAGAGTATACCCTTGATCAGCTTCTAACTATCCATAAACAGACTGTCGAAAACATTATTGACCCGGTGAAAGCTGGTGTTTTGCGTACTACTCAAGTTGTTATTCGTGAAGCTGGAACTGGCAATGTCATTTTTCGACCTCCAAATGCAGTTGAGGTTCCATTTCTTATTCAAGAATTCTTAAGTTGGTTAAACTCACCTGATGCTCGTGAAATACATCCTATCATCCGAGCTGGAATTACTCATTATGTGCTTGTTACAATCCATCCATTTGTTGATGGTAATGGTAGAAGCGTACGGTCTTTTGCGACACTTGTGATGCTTAAAGAGAAGTATGATATAAAGCGTTTTTTTGCAATAGAAGAGCATTTTGATCGTGATTTGGCTGCATACTACGATGCTTTTTTTAAAGTTGATAATCAAGGCGGGGAGATTGGCTCACGTGACCTTACTCCATGGTTGGAATATTTTTGTCATGTAGTTGCTATTGAACTCACTAAGATAAAGGAAAAAGTGAGGAAGATATCCATTGATTCACGCATGAAGCTTAAGATAGGTGAGCAAGTCGCATTATCAGCTCGACAGATGAAATTGATAGAGTATCTGAGCGAACATGGGAAGGCGGGCATGGCAGAACTAAAAGATGTACTGCCAATGGTCTCCGAAGATACCGTTCTTCGTGATCTGAAAGATTTAATGAGCAAAAATATTGTGGAGAAAGAAGGAAGCACAAAAGCATCAACTTACTCATTGAGGCATTAGACGAGTGTATTTACACTTAAAAATATGGTAAAAAGAATATAAGATGAGTGCAGCTGATCCCCAGTTTTTGTACATGATTTTAGTACTTCCAAGCCTTTTTGGGCTTACTCTTGTTGGTGAAGGACTTAATAAGGTTGTTCATCATGAGTGGCATGGCATTATCAGTTTAGTTTTTGGAGTAGCATTCATTGGAATGGTAGCCTTTGCCTTTTTCTTCTTTTCAAACTTTCTTGCAAGCAGACCCTAACGTGTGAAATATGCAGTTAGATAGTCAGTTTTTTATGTAAACTTACGTTATAATAACTTCAATGAAATTTGCCGAGCTAGCTGAGTATCTACACAAACTTGAAAAGACTTCTTCACGACTTGAGATTACTGAGATTTTAGCTGAGTTAATTAAGAAATTAGGTGAAGGTGAAGTCGGACAAGCAATTAATCTTATGCTCGGACAATTAGGCCCTAGTTTTTCTGCACCTGTCTTTAATGTTGCAGAGCAAATGAACATTGAGGCAATTGCACAGGCTTTTGATGTAGAAAAAAATGATGTTAAGAAGAAGTACAAAGAGCTAGGAGATCAAGGTGATGCTGCGCAGAGTTTCTCAAGCAAGAAACATTCCGATATATCAGTATCTGATTTGAGTGATGTATTAATTGAGGTTGCGAACTTCGAAGGTGAGGGAAGTGTTGATCTTAAAATAAATAGATTAGCATCGCTATACGAGTCTCTTGATGCTTTGTCGTTGCGGTATGTTGCCCGTATCCCTATTGGGAAACTCCGACTTGGTTTTTCTGAAAAGACACTTATTGATGCTTTATCGATTGCTGAGGTAGGAGATACATCAGCTAAAAAGGATATCGAGTCTGCGTTTGCTGTTGTTCCAGACATTGCAAGGCTTGCAAAAACTATTAAAAAGGAAGGACTACAAAAAGCTACAAAAAATATAATTCCTCAAGTTGGCATCCCTGTGATGCCAATGCTTGCAGCTCGCTTAAAATCTACCAATGACATGATTAAAAAAATGAGAGAAGTGAGTGTTGAGCCTAAATTTGATGGTCTTCGTGTATTTATTCATTACAAGAAGGGCGAGCCTGTGAAAGCTTTTAGTCGCAATATGAATCGCATCGAAGAGAGCTTCCCTGAGTTACAACGAATATCTGAATATACGGATGCAAAAGAATTAATAGTAGACTCTGAAGCCATAGGGGTTGATCCTAAAACCGAGAAATTTGTTGATTTCCAAAAAACTATCTCACGTCGTCGCAAACATGATATTAAAAAAAGTAGTGAAGATACTCCACTGACTTTCCAGGTTTTTGATATTGTCATGAAAGATGGGACGAGTTTTATGGATACTGATTATATAGAAAGAAGAGAAGTTTTGGAGAAGGTTTTTTCTAAAAATAAATTGTTTATAGTCGATGAAAAGACCATTACAAAAGACCCTGCTGTTATCGTTGCCAAGCATAAAGAATACCGAGATAAAGGACTTGAGGGAGTTATTGTTAAAAAAGTCGACAGCAAGTATATTGCCGGTCGAACTGGCTGGCGGTGGGTCAAGATGAAAGAAGAGGAAAGTAAGCGTTCAATGCTATCTGACACCATTGATGCTGTTGTAATGGGATACACTCAAGGAAAAGGTAAACGTGCAAAGTTTGGTATAGGACAATTTCTAGCAGGGGTGAGAAATGGTGAAACGTATCTCACTATCACAAAAGTAGGAACAGGCCTCAGTGATGAGCAATTTAAAACGCTTCATACGAAACTTTCTAAGATAACAGTTAAAAATATGCCAAAAGAATACAGAGTTACAAAAGAGTTAGCACCTGATTTTTGGGTAGAACCTGAGGTCGTTGTTGAGCTTGCAGCAGATGAAATCTCAGTTTCTCCACCTAATAAACATACTGCAGGATACGCGCTGCGTTTTCCCCGACTTGTCAGATTTCGTGATGACAAGTCTGCTAAACAGGCTACAACTCTTAAGGAAGTAAAGAGCATTAAATAGTCAATTCTACTTCACCATATACCATACAGCTGCTAACATAGGTTCTATATGAGTACTCTTGATGGGCTAACTAATGAAGAAGCTAAAAAGCTGCTTGATACTCATGGCCCTAATAGTTTGCCAGAGACACCACCTCCAACAAGTATTGAGCTGATAATTGAGCAGCTTAAAAGTCCCCTTGTGTATGTTCTAATAGCTGCTGCTGTTATTACATTCTTTCTGAGAGAATATTCAGACACGATTGTCATTTCAATCGCAATACTTCTGAATACAGTTCTAGGATTTTATCAGGAACAACGAGCCAACAATGCTCTAGTAGCGCTTAAGCGGCTTGTAAATCCAACTGCCACAGTTATTCGATCTGGCCAGCAGATCAAGATTCCTGCACGTGAGGTTGTCCCTGGAGATGTCATTGTCCTTAACAATGGCGATAAGATTCCAGCCGATGGAGTTCTTCTAGAAGCTAGCAAACTTACGATAGAAGAGGCTGTCTTGACTGGTGAATCTGTGCCTGTTCAAAAGAGTGAAAGAGCCCAAGTGTTCATGGGAACTGTTGTCCGTGGTGGTCGAGCTGTGATGTTAGCAAAGATGACTGGAGAAAAAACAGAAATTGGTAAGATCGCAACACGTGTTCAAGAAATAGGCGAAGATACACCTCTTAAAAAACAGCTTGCAACATTTAGTAATCAGCTCACAATAGTCGTCGTTGGATTAACAGCCTTTGTGTTTGTTATTGGACTTATTACTGATCGCTCGATTGCTGAGATATTTACTGTAGCTGTGGCTTTATCTGTTTCTGCAATTCCGGAAGGATTACTTGTAATGCTTACTGTTGTTCTTGCAATTGGAATGCAACGTATATTAAAACGCAAAGGCTTGGTTCGCAATTTAGTCTCTGCAGAAACGTTAGGCAGTGTCACGACAATCTGTACTGATAAGACTGGAACACTGACAGAAGG
>Ga0066639_10004822_pt1 | contig 11440 bp, 10 predicted proteins | sample CryGeyCG2114_010_2_FD_59504 | JGI IMG/M metagenome (GOLD analysis project Ga0066639, IMG submission 59504) | Groundwater microbial communities from aquifer - Crystal Geyser CG10_big_fil_rev_8/21/14_0.10 | ecosystem: Environmental > Aquatic > Deep subsurface > Groundwater | place: USA: Utah... | reverse complement strand
ACAAATTAAATGTCCCAACCAACAGGGCTAAACTTACATTTTTAGATGACTAAATGCGATGTAAATATCTAAAAAACCCACACCAGTGTGGGAGTGGGTAGCTATTAATATTCTAATGAATATTCTTAAATTGTTCAGCTAATTGAAGTAAGCAATAGACAGGCAAAAAAATTACTGACAACAAATGCATAGAAAAAATAGTCTTCTTCGCAGATGCCCATACTGCAATATCCGGCCGACATATTAGTTGTCAGAATAAAATTAGAATAGTTATGGTTAATAACACCAATAAGCGCGTCTTGCGGTTTCTAACCACTCTAAAAACAACTAATAAATATCTACGATAATCAAAAACTAAGCTAAATAATCATGCCATGTTTTGCTTATTTTTCCCTGCCTCTTTAAAATCGCATTCTGAATGGTCATTAACCCAAGCAAAGCGCATTTAGCGCGGCGCTCGCTGATAGGCACGCCTAAATACTTTTTTAAATTGGCAAAATCTATTTTTAATATTTGTGTCTGACTCTTGCCTAAAATTTTCTCTCCTAAAATAGCCACACTGGCCTGCGATATAGCGCAACCGCCACCGTTAAATTTAAAATCAACCAACTTACTGTCCTTGATTTTCAAATCTACTCGCAAAGTATCGCCACAACTAAAATTAGCTTCATTGTGGGTGATGTCAGCGTCTTTAATAGACCCCTTGTTAGTAGGATTTTTAAAATGATCCAGAATGTTTTGGGCATAAATATCCATAAATGTCTTTTAAATAACGCTGACTACGATTATAGTGCGTGCGCTAAATTGGCAATATTAATTAAACTGCTGATGAATTTGAGATAATTTTTGAAAAAATAAATCAATTTCTTTAGTGGTGTTATAAAAATTTAAAGAAGCGCGCAAAGTCGCCTGGGTGCGCAAATAATCATGCAAGGGCTGAGCGCAATGATGCCCGGCGCGCACAATAATACCATTCTCTCCTAAAATATCAGCTACGTCATGAGCGTGTACGCCGTTAACGGTTAAAGCAAAAACCGCTAATCTGTCTACAGGGGAGTGAGGACCGTGCAGAGCCAGCCAAGAATATTTTTTAGTTTGTGCTAAAAAATATTTGATTAACTTTTTTTCCGCATCTATTATTGTATCAAAGCCTACAGTATTGATAAAATTAACAGCCACGGCCAAACCAATTACACCACTAATGTTAGGAGTGCCGGCTTCAAATTTGTAAGGCAGTTCGTCTGTTTCAAAATCAACTGCAGACACCCATTTAATCATACCACCGCCACCTTGCCAAGCAGGCATGTTGTCTAACAAATCTTTACGGCCATATAATACGCCCGTACCGGTTAATCCATACATTTTGTGTCCAGAAAATACCAAAAAATCACAGTTTAATTTTTGTACATTCAAACGTGCATGAGCAACAGCTTGCGCCGCGTCCACCAATACGACAATACCGCGTTGACGTGCTTGGGCGCGCAAATTTTTCATCCTATTTATTTCCACATTACCCAAAACGTTGGATCCCAAAGAAACAGCCAACAATTTAACTCGCCGCTGTTTTAATAATTTTTGTGCGTGTACTAAATCCAAGCGTCCTTGGCTGTCTAAATTAATTATATCAAGATGAATACCAAGCTCATCGCGCAATTGCAACCAGGGCACAAAATTAGCGTGATGTTCAATAATTGATAATACCACACGATCACCTGCGCACAAATTTTTTCTACCCCAGGTTTGCGCTATTAAATTTACACTGGCGGTAGCACCGCTGGTAAATATAATCTCTTGTCGGTATTTGGCATTTATAAAAATTCTAAGCGTTTCACGTGCGCTTTCATACAAAGCTGTCGCTTCCTCGGCTAAAGGGTTTAAACCGCGATGAATATTGGCGTTATGCCTGGTGTAAAAATCATCAACCGCTGCAATTACTGCTTGTGGCTTTTGACTGGTGGCGGCATTATCAAAAAAAACCATGGGGTTTCCGTTTATCTGTCTACTTAAGATGGGAAATGATTTGCGAAAATTTGTCATATTGGTTAAATTTTTTTAGTAGCCGCTTTTAAAATTTTATTTTGTAAATTCTTGTCCGTTAATTTATTAATCAAGATAGCTAATACCCCGTCTGCAATTAATTTTTTAACGGCAGTGCCTTTAACACCTCTGGTTTGTAAATAAAACAGTTGCTCAGCGCTAATCGGCGAAACTTTAGCGGTATGAATCGCCTTAACATCGTCCACTTTAACACTTAAGGAAGGTAATACATGACTATGTGCTCGTGCGCTTAAAACATACGCAACGACATCAAGCCGACCATCCGCTTGACGTGCCTGTTTTTCTATCACAATCTTACCTTTATAACTACTGTTAGCCGTCTGATTAACCAAACTGTGCATGTTAAAATAGCCCCTGCCACCAGGCGCGATAAATTGATATTTTTCGTCAAAAAAACATTGCTGATTGCCAGCGGCAAAACAAATTGTCTCGTAATCCACTAAAGCCTGGTGGCCAATTTTACAATCTACATTAACGTAAATGTTTTTTGTGCCAAAATAACAAAAGCTTAACTGAGCATGCGCATGATCTTTAATATTAATAAAAAAATTTCTATGAAAATCACGATCGTAATTAAGTAATAAAAAAAGATATTGCACGTTATCATGCTCAGCAACTGATAAAGTTTTATTTAACTGAATCTTACGTTGCGTTTCTACTATTTCTATAATAATTTTTTTGCCCACCGTCTGTAATATCTCAAGTTTATCAGTATTGATGTTGCCCTGCGTATTCATATTATGCTTATTATAAATTTAACCGACACTGCCGTTCATTTCCAATTCAATCATGCGATTCATTTCCACAGCGTATTCCAACGGCAACTCGCGTGTAATCGGATCAGCAAAGCCATTAATAATTAATTCAACTGCCGCGTCTTCTGTTAAACCGCGCGTGGTTAAATAAAAAATGTCTGTAGCGCTTAATTTACCAGCTCGTGCCTCATGTGCGATAACAGCGGAATCATTACGAACATTAATCACTGGTATAGTGTTGGTAATTGATTTTCCGTCAAGTAATAAAGCGTCGCACTCTACTTGGCTGATGCAATGTGATGCTTGTGGCGCTATATCCACCAAACCGCGATAAGTGCTCACGCCACCGCCACGGCTAAGACTCTTCATAACCACGCGCGATGAAGTGTTAGCAGCGTTATGAATAACTTTAGCGCCGGTATCTTGAATCTGACCGGTATTAGCAAAAGCAATGCCTAAATGATCAGCACTAGCACCTTCACCGCGTAAAACTGAACATGGATAAAGCATAGTCGTCTGACTGCCAAAGTTTCCCCCCACCCATTCCATACGCGCGCCCTTATCAACCCAAGCGCGTTTAGTGTTTAAATTGTAAGTATCTTTACTCCAATTCTCTACCGAAGAATAACGAAAACGCGCCCGAGGCTTGACCATAATTTCCACACAACCGGCGTGTAAAGAATTAGCGCCATAATGCGGAGCAGAACAACCCTCAATATAATGAGCATTGGCGCCATCTTCCACAATAATCAACGTGTGCTCAAACTGCCCCATCCCCCGAGCGTTCATACGAAAATAAGCTTGCAACGGCTGGCTAATATTAACATTTTTAGGAATATATAAAAAAGTGCCACCACTCCACACCGCGCCATGCAAAGCGCTAAATTTATGCAAACCAGCCGGCACAATCTTCATAAAATATTCTTGCACTATTTGCGGATATTTTTGTACAGCTATATCCATATCCTCAAAAATCACTCCCTGCGCCTGAAACTCTTTTTTTAAATTATGATAAACTACAGTTGATTCATATTGCGCGCCGACACCGGCCAAAATTTTTTGCTCAGCCTGGGGTATACCCAAACTCGTAAAAGTTTTTTTAATATCCTGTGGCACATCATTCCAATTTTGTACTTGTTTATCAGTGGCTTGCGCAAAATAAATAATATCATGCAAATCCAATTTCTGTAAATCAGGCCCCCAAGCAGGCGGAGGTGTTTTTTGAAACAAACGCAGACATTTCAATCTATGTTGCAACATCCAAGCCGGTTCCTGTTTGATGCTTGAAATAAAACGCACTAAATCATCATCCAATCCTGGATGGGTGTTTTTAAGATAATCAGTATTATCAGCTTTTTCCCACGAACGCGCAATTTTTGAATGACTAATTTTTTCGTGCATAATAATTCAATTAAGATACTGATTAAAACCCTTGCTTTCAATGCGCTGCAAAAGCTGTGTTTTGCCACTGTCCACGATTTTACCATTGACCATAACATGAACTTTGTCAGGTCGCACGTACTTTAAAATACGACTATAATGAGTAATAATTATCAAAGCATTATCTTTAGTTTTGTATTTATTAACAGCACGACTAATTATTTTTAATGCGTCAATATCTAAACCGGAATCAATTTCATCCAAAATAACCAATTTAGGCTCGAGCGTGGCTAATTGTAACATCTCAGTTTTTTTCTTTTCACCGCCGGACAAACCTTTGTTCAAGGAACGTTCTAAAAAATCAGGGCTAAGTTTTAATAATTTGGCCTGTGCTAGTAATTTCTTATTAAAATCAAAAACAGATAAAACGGATTTTGTCCGACCACGAGCTTTCATGACTGCATTATAAGCTAAAAATAAAAATCTATTTAATTGTACACCTTCAATTTCGCGTGGATTTTGAAAAACCATAAATATGCCGGCGTACACTCGCGCCAAAGCGTTTAAATTTTTAATATTTTTATGTTGAAACTTAATCTGACCGCCACTAATCCTGTAAGCTGGGTCGCCTACCAAAACATGAGCTAAGGTGCTTTTACCGGAACCATTAGGTCCCATAATCACATGTGTTTCACCTTTGTTGACTCTTAGATTTACATCTTGCAAAATAAGTTTGTTTTTAATTTTTACCTCTAAATTTTCAATATTAAGCATAGAATTAATTTAACGACCGCAGTTTATTAACAATCACTGGTAATGTTTTTAACACATAATCTATCTCCGCTTTAGTGGTCTGACGCCCTAATGTCAAACGTAAGCCTCCTTGAGATTGGTCATTGCTTTTACCACATGCTGCCAACACATGAGAATGCGAGGTAGTATATGAAAGACAAGCGGCACCGGTAGCGACCGCAATACCTTGTTTGTCTAAAGCCAAAACCAAAGCTTCTCCTGTAATATCTGAAAAAATAAAATGAACATTATTGGGTAAGCGTTTTGTGGGATGTCCTCCTAATTCAACATTATCAATATTTTTTAAAACCCCGGCAATTAAATAATTTCTTAATGTTGTTAATTTCTTGTTTTGTAAATTTGCTTCTTGACGCGCAATTTGTGCGGCTTTGGCAAACCCGACTATACCCGAAACATTAACACTAGATGAACGCAAGCCAAACTCTTGCCCACCGCCATGAATTAAGGGTGTTAGTTTTATACCACCACGTACATAAAGACAGCCCACGCCTTTAGGCCCATAAATTTTATGAGAGCTAGCGGTTAAAAGATCGATATTTTGCCGATTGACATCTATAGCCAGAGTGCCAAAAGTCTGTACAGCATCAGTGTGAAAAGCAACGCCATGTTCCCGGCACAAACGACCGATGTCTACAATCGGATTAATAGTACCAATTTCATTATTGGCCGACATGATTGATACTAAAATCGTATCTTGACGAATAGCTTTTTGTACCGTTGCCGGAGATACCATGCCGTATGAATCCACTGGTAAAATAGTTAATTCAAAGCCTTCTTGTTCGAGCCAAGCGGCAGAAACCATGACGCAAGAATGTTCAACGCCAGAAATAATAATATGTCTGCCTTTAGCTCGATTAGCCCAAGCCATACCTTTTAATGCTAAATTATTTGCCTCCGTAGCCGAAGAAGTAAAAATAATCTCTTGCGTTTTAGCATGTATGATGTCAGCAATAATTTTACGACTCGCGGCTAAAGCTTTTTTAGCTTCAGATCCCGGACTGTGCAAGGAGCCGGTATTGGCAAAAACAGAGGTAAAAAAAGGCGACATCGTTTTAAGTACGCGTTCATCCACTGGCGTGGAGGCGGCATAATCCAAATAAATTTTTTTTGAAATAAGCATATATTTCAGATAACTATTGATTGGTAGTGATTAAAATTATAAATTAAACGATTTCTTTTAACAATGTGGCCAAATTTTTTTTAGCCAAAACTTGACGCACCTCCTTAATAATAATGGGCCAAACTTTTTTAGCCTCGCAGACATGAAAGCCATCACACAATTTTGAATTAATTTTTAAACATTTAACCAAATGCAACGGACCATCAAAAGCCTCTATTATTTCAAGTACAAAAATGCGCTTGGGATCTTTGGCCAAAGCATAACCACCACCTTTACCCTCTTTACTCACAATCAAACCGGTTTTGACTAAAGGATAAATTAACTGTGCCAAATAACCGGCTGATAGTTTTTTAGCGCTAGCGATTTCAGACAAAGACAAATAACCTTGCTTATGATGCTTGGCTAATTCCAACATAATAATAAAACCGTAATCGGTTTTAGTTTCAATATTAAACATAAAAAATTAGATAACAATATAACTATTAGTTAATATATTATAGTTAAATGCTGTATTTTGTCAAACTAAAATACCCGCAAAAAAAGAAGCAATAAAATTAATTGTCTTACTTGCTTATAACTTAAAATTGGCTAATTTTAAAAGCCGGTACAAGACCGGCTTATAAATATAAATGGTTATGGTTTATTCCGTTAGTCTAAGTGCTTCTTCAATGGTTATCAATCCTTGTTTAACTCTATCTAAAGCTACTTGCCTTAAACTTTGCACACCTTGCTCGCGCGCCAAAATATTAATCTGTTTGTCTGAGGGTTTGGATAAAATCAAATCTTGAATGGCTTTATTAATAACCAATACTTCGTGAATGCCTAATCTACCCTTCACCCCGCGATGATTGCAGTCCGGACAACCGGTTGAATGAAAAAAATCCATATTTTTGGGCAAGCCAGCGATTTTAAGCAATTCAAGCGCGGGCGTATAGCTATTACGACAGCTCGGACAATTAATGCGCGCCAACCGTTGCGAAGAAACAAATTTTAAGGCAGTAGATAATAAAAATGGCTCCACCCCCATGTTAATCAAACGTACAATGGCGCCGGCCGCATTATTAGTGTGAATGGTAGCTAAAACCAAATGACCGGTTACGGCTGATTCCACTGCAATCCGCGCGGTCTCTTTATCTCTGATTTCACCGACCATAATAATATCTGGATCCTGTCGCAATAAAAATCGCAAGCCCGCGGCAAAAGTTAAACCAATTTCCGGGTTAATTTGCGTCTGCCTCATCATCTCCACTTTACGTTCAACCGGATCCTCAAGCGTAGCCAAGGATTTTTCCGAATTATTGAGCTTGTTTAAAATATTGAATAAAGTTGTGGACTTACCACTGCCATTGGGTCCAGTCACCAATATCAATCCAAACGGCTTACTAATAACCGATTCCACTATTTTAACCTGCTCCGGCATGTAACCAATATCAGACAAATTTTCAAAGCTCTCAGAACTCTCTAAAATTCTAATCACGACATTTTCTCCTAAATTGGTAGGAAAGATTGAAACTCTCAAATCAACATTTTTTTCGCCGGCTGTAAATTTCAAATTACCTTCCTGCGGACGTGATAAACCGGTTGTTTCCAAACCTGACATAATTTTAATTCTGCTTAAAATTTGATCGTAAAATTTGGCGTCAAACCTAGCTACAATATTTAAAATACCATCCACACGATAACGCACAATTATTTCGCTGGTTAAAGGTTCTATATGAATATCGCTTACATATTGACCAATCGCTTCCTCAATAACATTATTGACGGTTTTAATTATATCTATTTCGACAAAAGATTTTTTAGCCATAATTTTTATTATTTAATACTAATTAAATGAATGTGACCAACTCAGACTACAATTTAACCCGGTCGTAAGCTTCAACGTAAGACGCTAACACAGGTGTCTTTTGTCCAAAACTAACAAAGCGCTGTTCGGGCAAAGTAGTAGCACGAAAAGTCGCCAAGGCCTGAGAGGCTCGTGCCAAAGGCAAACGCATGGTTTGGGAATGATGCTGCGCCAAAGCTTTATTTTTGATACTTAATAATTTTTGATCAAAACCAAATATCAAATTAATATCTAAAAATAAATGCTGAGACCACAAACCCTCATAAAACCATAATTCCAAATTTTTTACAGACTGCTCGCGTAAATAATCCGTAATCAATTTTGCGCTCAAAGCATGCGTAGGATGCTCATCATTTTTATGAGGTAATATAATAATATGCGGTTTCATCTTTTTTAAAATTTTTGTCAATCGCATTAAATCTTGCTCCCAGTATTTTTTACCATGATCATAAAATTTAAAATGACCGCACATGTTTTTAGACCCTAATATCTTGCTTTCCGCCACAGCCTCTTGATTGCTAATTTTTATTTTCTGCACTTTGGTTAAACCGGGCATAGCGGCATGATAACCTTCAGTCATCACTAAAGTGTAAACTTGATTATGCTTAGTCAAAGCCTTAATGGTAGCACCACAACTAACAGCCGAATCATCGTGGTGTGGGCTTATAATTACGACTTTTTTCTTTGAAGGCAATATGTTTTTATTTAAAACCAAAATATCACTCCAACCGTTTGTTTCTTTTTTAAATTTTTTTAAATAAGTGGCGGCGTCTTTATCAATAATAACATAAACATCCGGATGCTGACGCAAAAAACTGGCTGGACATTGCGCGTTAATCTCCCCATTAATCATCTGCCTAACTGCCTCGGCCTTGTGTTTGCCACTGGCTAAGACCAAAATCTTTTTAGCCGACATAATGGTTGCGATACCCATGGTTATGGCCTGTTTAGGCACAAGCGTGGCCTTGCCAAAAAAACACGCGTTATCTTTAAGAGTTTGTTCACTAAGCTCAACCACGCGCGTACGTGAATTAACAGAACTGCCAGGCTCATTAAAACCGATATGTCCGTTAGCACCAAGACCCAAAATCTGCAAATCAACAGGATTGCGTTTGATTAAATTTTCATAAGCCGAACAGTGCTTTTTTAAATCAGTAGCACAACCATCGGGAATATATATATTGTTTTTATTTATATTAATAAAATTAAAAAAATTATCATACATAAAAAAATGATAACTTTGTTTATGGCCAGCCTCTAAACCGACATACTCATCTAAATTAAAAGTCTTAACTTTAGAAAAATCATAACCGTATTTCTGATAAGCTTTGATAATAATGTCATACATGCCTAAAAGCGTCGCTCCTGTCGGCAAACCAAAAACCGAAGTAGGATTGATGGCTAATTGGTTTAAAAACATTTTAGCCGCTTTTTGTGATAGTTTTTGATAATCATCAACAATAATAATATGCATAATATCATTTAATAAATAACTCTGAAAATACGCCCGCATTATTTTTTTAAAAATGTTTTTGCATCATAATAAATACATTATCCCCCTGACGGACAATTTTTTCAACCCTTATTCCAACCTCATCGCCCTTTCGGCTACGCATAATTTTTTGACCGTTGATTTCCATAGAATGCACGCGTTGACACAAATAAGTTTTACGGCCTTCAATATAAATTTCATCCTCCGTTTTTAAACCTTGATTAGTCAAATGCAGGAGCGCAACTTTAAGCTTGGGGTAGTATTTAGTGATTATGCCCACATGTTTCTTTTGAGTTTGGGAGGTGTTGTCACTTTGATTATAGCTAACGCCTTCCGAGCCGGGTACACCAAAAAAGAACCCTGTTTCAAAACCTCGATGATACACACCGGCCAAATCTCTTTTCCATTGCTTGATTTTAGCCGCCGTGTATGTGTTGTCAAAATACGCGTCAACCGCTTCACGGTAACATCTGGACACGGTTTCAATATAACGCGGGTCACGACGCCGGCCTTCAATTTTAAAACTATCAATACCGGCCTTGATTAATTCTGGAACATATTCAATCATGCACAAATCTTTAGCGCTCATGTAATATTTTCCTTGATTGACAATTTGATGACCCTCGCTATCTGACAAAATCCATTCCTTGCGACAAGGTTGACCGCAACTGCCACAATTAGCGGATTTTCCATACAAAGCGGCTGACAACAAACATCGACCGGAGATTGACCAACACATAGCGCCGTGCACAAAAGCTTCAATTTCCAATCGGCCAACTTTTTGTTTTAATTCTTTAATTTGCTTCAAAGTCATTTCACGCGCCAAAACAATGCGTTTGGCTCCTAATTTTTTATAAAATAAAGCGGTTTGAAAATTAGAAATATTAGCTTGCGTGGATACGATAAAATTAACCTTATGTTGACGAGCAATTTCCATAGCTGCTAAATCCCAGATTATCACCGCGTCAACTTTTGCTTTTTTAGCGGCTTTAATAATTTTAACCGCTACGGTTAAATCATTATTATATAAAACAGAATTAACCGTTAAATAAGCTTTTATATTATAACCATGACATTGTTTCACAAATCCAGCCATATTGCGCATGGTTAAACTGTCGGCATTCTTGCGCATAGTTAGCTCGTTCAAACCAAAATAAACCGCATCAGCGTAATTTTTGCAGGCCTCAAGACTTGCCCAATCTCTAATAGGTGCTTTAATTTCTGGTTTGATTATCTTTTTAGTCATAAATTTAATTTTAGTATGGCTGTATTTTATTAATTTGTCCATGTCGGCCAACAAAAAAACCGCCGACTGAGCGGTTTTAAAATTAAATAACAAAAATTAAATTAATGGTTTAAGGTGGGTGGGAGCGGCTTCTCTAATTAAAGCGCGCGCCAAAACCGTAACCGGATTAATTAAAGGCACGCCGTCAATATTATCACCGGTTAAAGCCAGCGGAATCTCCGTACATCCCAAAATAATGGCCTGCGCGCCTTGAGCAACCAAACTCAAAGCATAACTTGTAAAACGACCCACCGTCCAGTCAGTCACGGGCGTGACTGCTTTGATGCCACGCTCTTTATTATAAATCGTATCATGCAATTCTAACTGCGCCAATTCATCCACTTCAATTAATGCAATGCCGTGCGACTGAAAAATATCTTGATAAACTCCAACTCGGCGCGTACCGGTAGTAGACATTAAACCGATTTTTTTTATATTGGGAAAAACGGCCGCGATATGATCGGCTGTTTCCGCCAGCATGTGAACTAATTTAATATCAATATTATTCTCATGCAACAAATGGCTAAATCGGTCATAAATACGCGGCGCGTGAAAAGTATTACAAGGAACACCCATTACGCCGACGCGTCCGATTGCGTGCAAGGCCGCTTGCGCGCTTTTAGCGACTGTCAGCATGCCATTGGCCGGATCACCAGTGATTTCGTTTAAAAGATATTTGGTGCGATCCTGA
>Ga0066639_10004817_pt1 | contig 11447 bp, 14 predicted proteins | sample CryGeyCG2114_010_2_FD_59504 | JGI IMG/M metagenome (GOLD analysis project Ga0066639, IMG submission 59504) | Groundwater microbial communities from aquifer - Crystal Geyser CG10_big_fil_rev_8/21/14_0.10 | ecosystem: Environmental > Aquatic > Deep subsurface > Groundwater | place: USA: Utah... | reverse complement strand
TTAGCAGGTATGACATTTCTATATGGCTGTACTATGACATTATCATGTTGCTACGACATTGCAACTGATTACATTTCGGAAACTTTTTTATTATGTTATAATTTGAATACATAAATTAAATTATATGGAAAAATTTTTTTTAATTTTAAACAATATCGGCATTTTTGATGCTATACTTATTTTGATAATTTTTATTTTTACAACATACGGCTTCATGAAGGGTATTATCAAAATGATAGGGGACTTGGCCGGTAGTTTAATTGGCATTTATGTTGCTGGTCATTATTTCTCCGGTTTTTATAATTGGACGCAGTCATTGTATTTGGGACATCAAAATGTCGGCCTGGTCATTAGTTTTTTAATATTACTTTTAGTCGTCAGAAAATTAGTCTTATTAATAGTTATTTTAATAGATAAATTTTTTGATATTCTAGCCATTATTCCTTTTTTTTCCTTAATCAATCGTTTAGCCGGAGCGATTTTCGGTTTTTTGACCATTAATATTACATTAGGTGTTTTAATTTACATGGTCAGTCGTTACTCGCTGGGATTTTTAGCGGATAAATTATTAATTAGTTCTAATATTGCCAAATTGTTATTAGCTTTTGGTGAATTTGTATCGCCATTATTGCCAGAAATTCTACGCGGGCTGCATTCCTTGCTTTAAATGAAAGATCATTTTATACTGACTTGATGTTTAATATTTTTTATGTCCACTAATTATAAATCAAACAAAGCAGTATATTTAGGAACAGTGGCGATAATGTCAGCTGCTTTTTTATGGAGCGCTGATGTAATTTTAATCCGACCCAATCTATATGAATTACCCGCGTCGATAGTGGTTTTTATTGAACACATAGTAGGTTTTATCCTTTTAAGTCCATTTCTCGTTTCAGGCTGGCATCGCATTAAACACATCACAACCAAAGATTGGATATCACTTTTATGGATTTGTTTTTTTGGTGGAATTCTCGGCACAGTTATGATGACTAAAGCATTTTTTGCTTCATTAAACTCGGAAACAACTTTTGCGGAAATTATTATTGTGCAAAAATTACAACCATTTTTTACTTTATTATTTGCGGCCGTCATATTGCGCGAAAAGTTAACAGTTAAATTTTACATCGGGGCGGCTGTGGCTGTGATAGCATCATATTTATTGATGTTTAATGCAAATCCTTTTAGCATCAAATATTCAATGTTTGCTAATCAAGCTTCTTGGTATGCTTTATTAGCGGCCTTTTCTTTTGGTTCCGCCACTGTTTTTGGCAAACGTTTGATTAATCATTTAGATTTTAAGTCCGTGGTAGCTTTGCGTTTCGGTATAACGTCATTATTGGCTTTTTTGTTACTTTTAATAAATGATGAGGTTTGGCAGCTGACTACTGTTACCAAAACGCAATGGTTTTCGTTTTTGTTGATTGCTTTACTAGCCGGTTCATTCGCCATGTTTTTATATTACTTTGGTTTAACAAAAGTTCCGGCTTCGCTATCAGCCATGGCCGAGTTATTTTGGCCTGTATCAGCTATTATTTTAGATTATTTAGTTAATGATAAAAATTTAACAAGCACACAGTTCATGGCTATCCTCGTTTTATTAGCAGCTATGTATTACACAACTAAAAATGCTAAAAGTTCTGAAAATTTTAAATTTAAAGCAGATGTTATTTCCGGTTATGGTCGGGGTAGGATTTTAAATATCGCCACTATTCATCTTAACAAAATAAGTTTGGATTTTGCTCACGGGGTTTATCGCGTTGAGGCGATAATTAATGATAAAAAATATCCAGGTTTTTTGCATTTTGGTTATCGTGAAACTTTAAAATTAGGACCAACTATGGAGCTTTATTTAAAGGATTTCGTTGGTAACTTATATGGAGTTATAATTGAAGTGGAAATTATTGAAAAAATTAGAGAAGTCAAAAGATATACAGATACTACTCAATTACGCGAACAGGTGCGACAAATTATTGAAGAGAATTGAATTAAATCATCTTATTTTGTGTATTTTATGAAAATAATATCCGCACAACCGGCAATGATTAAGGAGATGGTGGCTTTTTTGCAAACGGGCAAGGTCACGGCTTATCCCACAGAGACAGTTTATGGTCTCGGTTGTGATGCTACCAATCAATTAGCAGTGAAGAATATTTTTAGAATAAAAGGTCGTCAGTCAGATAAAGCTTTGCCGATATTGGTATCATCAATTGCCATGTTAAAAAAGTATTTTATAATTGATATTTATTCCCACCGATTGGTGGATAAGTATTGGAATAGTCGCAGTCCAGAGTATGATCCACAAAAATTAGTATTAACGCTGATTTTAAATTTTAATTGCCATGGGCGTGAGATTTTTAAAAGGTTTATCAACCAAAAAAATTTTGATGCCGCCGTGCGTGTTTGTCGACACCCAGAAGTAGCACGTATTATAAAAAAATTACGTAAACCGTTGGTGGCTACCTCAGCCAACCCATCTGGACAACCAGCCGCTCTAAACGCTCAAGATGTGCTTAATTATTTTAAAAATAATAAAAATAAACCGGACGTAATTTGGGATGGAGGAAATTTAAAAAAATCAAAAGGATCCACTTTGATTGACTTTCGTAGTGGTAAGATAAAAATTTTACGCAACGGCAATTTGTCCGCTAAGCAAATAAAAAATATATTATGAATTTTATAGACACTCACGCGCATATTAATTTTCAAGCCTTCCAAAAAGATTATGATTTGGTTATTAGACGCGCTTTGGATAATGATTTAAAAATCATAATACCCGGCACTGATATTAAAACATCCAAGCGAGCTGTTGATATCAGTGAAAGATATGAAACCGGTGTATACGCTGCCGTTGGGCTACATCCGGTTCATTTGCAAGACAGCGAATTCACGGAAGAGGGGCAATTAGTAAAAATGAAAGCACAAAGGTTTGAGAAAGAACTATATGCCAGATTGGCCGAGCTTGGGGTGGTAGTTGCCTTGGGTGAAATCGGTTTGGATTACCATTATTTGCCGGACCAGACTGAAAAAATAAAACAAAATAAGCAACTACAACAGTTAACGCTTTTACAACAATTGGAGTTAGCTTATGAGTTGAATAAGCCAGTTATCATACATTGTCGCGAAGCGCATGATGACTTACTCGCTCTCTTGCGGTCTTTTTATAAAAACAAAAAACAACGCGCTAACGGTCGTGGAGTAATACATAGTTTTTTTGGTGGCGTTGATTTAGCCTGGCGATATTTTGAATTGAATTTTTACATATCTTTTACCGGTGATATTACTTTTCCACCCAAGGCCAATTTTTTTGAAGCATATAGTCAGAGAGATGATCTTTTGAAAAAAGTGCCTATGGATAAATTTATGATAGAAACAGACTCTCCTTTTTTAACACCCATACCGTTTCGTGGTCAAAGAAACGAACCTTTAAATGTTAAATATGTAGCTGATAAAATCGCACAAATTAAAAAAATATCTTATGATACTATTGTTCAAGCCACTGCCGACAATGCTTGCAGATTATTTAATATTTAAATTAAAAAAAGAGCGTTGTTCATTTTTTGTCTTTTAGACAGTTAATGAATATTCAACGCTCTTAGCCATCAGGGAAATGGAGCAAATTTCAAATTTATTTTTTAATATTTTTTGAAATATCAAGTTAGCAGGTGGTGGGATTCGAACCCACGCAAGTTTTTTGGATCCATTGTGCTCTGCCAACTGAGCTACACCTGCCTTAAAAATTTTATTTTTGGATATCTAAGAATAAAAATTTTAGACACCTAATATGGTATTTTAATGATTTAAAAAAAATTGTCAATAGTTGGCTTGTAAATATATATTATTACTATTTTATTATCTTTTGTCAATTGACACGGAAAATATTATAATTTATACTATAGGCGAAAAATTTTAAAGTTGTGTAAAAAATTTTAATATTTTGTTTTGTAAAATAAAATCATGTCCAAGCAAAATAATATCAAAGAATTAATGTTAAGTTCCGCTCTGTACGCATCATCATCCATATTGGGGCCGTTGTTAATTTTTGGTGGCATGGGTTACATGATTGATCTTTACTACAAGACTAACCCATGGGTATGCTTAAGCGGTGTGTTGATAGCTTTTGTAGTGACTAATGTTTTAATTTTTAAAAAAATTTCTCTCCTTACTAAAGAAATGGATAAATACGCTCCTCAAAAAAAGAACGAAGAAGAGGGTGATAATAAAATATAATTATGAATTTAGATATTTCCATAGCCCCTCAAGTAATTTTTTACATAGGTTCTTTTCCAGTGACCAATTCTTTTTTTTGGATGATTATTTTGACCTTAACCATCATTATTTTTACCTTGATTTTGCGGTATTCGTTTAAAATGGTACCGGGTAGGGTGCAAAGCCTAGTGGAAATATTATTGGAGAGTGGTTATGACTTTGTCAAATCAGTTATCGGTACTGATGAAAAAGCGCGTAAAATTTTTCCTTTGGTTATGACTATGTTTATTTTTACACTGACGGCTAATTTATTCACTTATATACCTGGTCAAGCGGCTGTGGTCTTAAATACGACCGATGGCCCGGTTGCTTTGTTTCGGGCGGTGATGGCTGATTATGGCATGGTTTTTGTCATGACTATGATTACAGTAATTTTGGTGCAAATTATTGCAATTATGATGCACGGTCCCTTTGGCTATATCGGCAAATTCATAAATTTTAAAAGTCCCTTGAGTTTTGTTCTTGGTTTAATGGATATTATCGGTGAATTGGCCAAAGTGGTATCTTTGTCTTTTCGTTTATTTGGTAATGTTTTTGCCGGTGAAGTTTTAGGGTCGGTCATGCTTTTTTTAGCTCCTTTTGTCATGCCTTTACCGTTTATGTTGTTAGGTTTGTTGTCTGCTGTTGTTCAAGCTTTTGTGTTTGCAACTTTGACGTTGGTATTTGTTATGTTGGCGTCAGAAATTGAAGAAGATACATTGGTTGAGCAAGCAAGCATGTAATAAATTTATAAATAAATTATTTATTAAATAAGAAAAAAATATGGATCCAGAAGCAGCAAAATTTTTAGCGGCCGGCATCTGCATGGGGCTGGGCGCTATTGGTCCCGGTGTTGGTGAGGGTATCGCCGCCTCCAAAGCATTGGAAGCTATTGGTCGTAATCCGGAGGCTAGTGGTAAAATCACTCCGTTGATGTTTGTAGCCATGGCTATTTGTGAATCAACAGGCATTTACGCGTTGGTTATAACATTAATTATTTTGTTTGGTTAAAAATCAGATATACCACAGCCCTTGAATAAAGAGCTGTGGACTTTTGATTTTTAATAATATGTTTTAAAAATATGGAATTATTTCAAGCCCTCGGTTTAAACGTAAAAATTTTGATTGCGCAGTTGGTTAATTTTGCCATCTTACTTTTTATATTATGGAAATTCGGTTACGGACCGATGATACGTTTTTTGGATGAACGCAAGGAAAAAATCGAAAGCGGTATCAAAAATTTTGAGGAAGCTCAAAAAAGAATGGTAGAAATTGAAGAAAAAGAAAAGCAAGTTATTAAAGAGGCACAAAAACAAGCGCAAGAATTAATAGCTAAAACCAACGACATGATAGCGCGACGTAAAAAGGAAATGACTAAAAAGGCCAAGGAGGAAATTAGCGCCATTGTGCAAAAAACTAAAGATGATTTGGAAATAGAAAAAAAGATTACCTTAAAACACATAAAAGAAGAGTCAGCCGACTTAGTTATAGAAGTGTTGGAAAAAATTTTAGGAAAAAATATGGACGTGAGTATTGATAAAGCCTTTATTGATCAAGCTATTAAAGAATTTTCTAAAGAAAAATAATATGAAGATATCAGCTAAAAAATATGCGCAAGCCCTGTACGATGTGTTAGTGGAGGCAAAAAATGAGGCAGAGGTAAAAATATTTATAAAAAATTTTATTTTATTACTTCAACAAGAAAATATTTTTTTAAAAATAGATGATATTTTACTACATTTTTCAGCCATTTATAATAAGGATAAAAATGTAAACGACGGTGAATTAATTTTAGCCAAAACATTAGATGATAAAACAATAGCCAGCGTTAAGAATACTATTAAAAATTTTTTGCAGGTGGACGCGATAGATTTACAGACAAAAATTGATCCTAAGTTGATTGGCGGTTTTAAAGCGGTTTTTTCTGATTATATTATTGATGCCAGCGTTCATACGTGCCTTAAGCAATTAAAAAAATCATTAATTAGTTAATTACTACAGGCGAAATTTTGATTTTCGTCTTGATAAAATTATATGGATAAAACAAAAGATGCGATTATTGAGCAATTAAAACAGCAAATAAAGGATTTTAAAAAGCAAATGCAGATTGAAAAAGTGGGTAAAGTGCGAGAAGTGGGAGATGGAATTGCTCGCTTAAGTGGTTTGCCACAAGCCCGCGCTTCCGAAATGTTGGAGTTTGAAACCAGTGATGGACCCATTACCGGTGTAGTTTTAAATTTAGAGGAAGATGGTATTGGTGCGGTTATTTTGGGAGATTATTTAAAAATTAAGGCCGGTGATACAGTTAAATCAACTGGTCGTATTTTGGCGGTACCGGTGGGTGAGGAATTAATCGGTCGAGTGGTTAATTCTTTGGGCCAGGCTTTAGATGGTAAAGAAGTAATTAAGACTGGCACAGATTATCCTGTTGAAAAAATCGCTCCGGGTGTTATCAGTCGTGAGTCAGTGCATGAACCAGTACAGACAGGTATTAAAATAATTGATGCCATGATTCCTGTTGGTCGTGGTCAGCGTGAGTTGATTATTGGCGACAGACAGACAGGTAAAACTGCCATTGCTATTGACGCCATCATTAATCAAAAAGGCCAAAATATGAAGTGTATTTACGTGGCTATTGGCCAAAAAGACAGCAAAGTGGCGCGCGTAGTAGCTGAGTTGGAAAAACAAGGCGCTATGGATTACACTATAGTGGTGGTGGCTGGCGCTTCCGAGTCAGCGGCTATGCAATACATTGCCCCTTACGCCGGTTGTGCTATGGGCGAATACTTTATGGATAAAGGTGAAGATGTATTGGTGGTTTATGATGATCTAAGCAAACATGCGGTAGCTTATCGTCAGATGTCATTGCTTTTAAAACGTCCGCCAGGACGCGAAGCTTACCCAGGTGATGTTTTTTATCTTCATTCTCGTCTGTTGGAGCGCGCCGCCAAATTAAATAAGGAAAACGGTGGCGGTTCTTTAACCGCTTTACCCATTATTGAAACTCAAGCCGGTGATGTTTCAGCTTACATTCCAACTAACGTAATTTCAATTACTGATGGTCAGATATTTTTGGAGTCGGATTTGTTTTATCAAGGCATCAGGCCGGCTATTAACGTAGGTATTTCCGTCTCTCGTGTCGGTAGCGCAGCTCAGGTAAAGGCTATGAAAAAGGTTGCCGGAAAAATGAAATTGGAGGCGGCTCAGTACCGTGAGTTAGCTGCATTTGCGCAATTTTCTTCAGATTTGGATAAAGATACAAAGAAAAAATTGGAGCGAGGCAAACGCATTACGGAAGTTTTAAAACAAGACCAATACGCGTCTTTGTCGGTTGCACAGCAAGTTTTAATTGTTTATGCCGCTAATGAAGGATTATTGGATAATGTTAGTCTGGAAAATATGAAAATTTTTGAAAAAGGCCTTTTTGAGCACGTGGAATTCAGCGCTAAAGATGTGGTCAAACAATTAAATGAGACAGGGGATTGGTCTGATGAAATTGCCGTCAAAATAAAAAAAATAATTGAAGATTATAAGAAAGGCTTGGATTATTTAACAGAAGATAATAATTGAACATAATTTTATGGCTTCCACCAGAGATATTTTACGCAGAATAAAATCAGTTAAAAATACTAAAAAAATAACCAAGGCGATGGAATTAGTAGCTGCTTCCAAGATGCGCAAAGCTGTTGAATCAGTTTTGGCAACCAGAAGTTATGCTAATTTAAGCTGGTTAACTGTTTTAAATTTGGCGCAAGCCGGCGAGAAAAACAAGAATTTACATAAATTATTAAACAACAGAACAGAAGTTAAAAAAATAGGTATAGTTGTGATTACCGCTAACCGCGGTTTGTGCGGTGGCTTTAATGCTAATTTGATTAATAAAGTTATTGGTTCGTTGCAAAAACACGAAGGCTGCCAAACAGAATTTATTTTATTAGGTAAAAAAGGTCGTTCTTTGTACAGCCGTTTTAATCAAGTTTTGGTTGCGGAATTTGAAAAAAATGACGCAAACAACAAAGTGACAGAGGTGATAGCGGCAGCTCAAATGGCAATTAAAGATTATTTGGATAATAAATATGATAAAATTTTTTTGGCTTATACGGATTACATTTCATCTATTAAGCAAGTACCAAGAATTAAGCAATTGCTTCCTATCAGGCTTGATCAGCCAGAAGAGTATTTAGGAGCTATTGAGTTTGGTTCAAAACTTGAGCATGAAAAAGACGTGAAAGAAATGATGGCGCAAAAACAGACAAAATACTTTAAGAATGTTTTGTATAAATTTGAACCAAGCGCTGAGGAGGTTTTAAATGAAATGATTCCGCGTTTGTTGGAAATTCAGATGTTTCAGGCTTTATTAGAATCAAATGCTTCTGAACATAGCGCGCGTATGATGGCTATGCGTAACGCCTCGGACGCAGCTGATGAGATGGTGGATGATTTGACCTTAACCTATAATAAAGCCCGTCAGACAGGTATTACCGCCGAAATTGCTGAAATTGCCAGTGGTGCTCAAGGGTTACAAAATTAATATAAATTTAAAATAAATTATTGGCAATAAAATTATGAATAAAGGAAAAATAACACAAATTATCGGTCCGGTGGTGGACGTTGTTTTTGAAAACGACTTGCCGGAGTTATATACAGCATTGGAAGTTAAAAATGGTCAGAAAACTCTGGTTTTAGAAGTTGAACAGCATGTAGGTGCTAGCACTGTACGTACGGTGGCTATGGGCTCAACTGATGGTTTGAGCCGAGATGTCGAGGTGATTGACACCGGCATACCCATAAGTGTACCAGTCGGCAAAGAAACGCTAGGCCGAATTTTTAACGTTTTGGGAAAGGTAATTGACGGTGGTGAAGAAGTAAAAACAAATAAAAAATATCCTATTCATCGCCAGGCACCCAGTTTTGCTGAGCAATCTACCGAAGCGCAAATTTTAGAAACAGGTATTAAAGTTATTGATTTAATTTGTCCTATAGTTAAGGGTGGAAAAGTTGGTTTGTTCGGTGGAGCCGGTGTAGGCAAAACAGTAATTATTCAAGAATTAATTCATAATATTGCTCATGAGCATGGCGGTTACTCTGTATTTGCTGGCGTAGGTGAACGTACTCGTGAAGGCAATGATTTGTATCATGAGATGAAAACAGCTGGAGTTTTGGATAAGGTGGCCATGGTTTTTGGACAGATGAATGAACCACCAGGATCACGTTTGCGTGTGGCTTTGACAGGTCTGTCTATTGCTGAGTATTTTCGTGATGAACAAAATCAAGACGTGTTAATGTTTATTGATAACATTTTTCGTTTTACTCAAGCCGGTTCAGAGGTGTCCGCTTTACTAGGACGTATGCCTTCGGCTGTAGGTTATCAGCCAACTTTAGCTACGGAAATGGGCACCATGCAAGAACGTATTACATCTACTAACAAGGGTTCAATCACTTCAGTGCAAGCTGTTTACGTGCCAGCCGACGATTTGACTGATCCAGCGCCGGCCACAACTTTTGGTCATTTAGATTCAACAGTAGTATTATCGCGCGGATTATCCGAATTGGGTATTTATCCAGCAGTTGATCCACTTGACTCATCTTCAACTATTCTTGATCCTAATATTGTTGGTGAGGAACATTATTATGTTGCGCGTGAAGTGCAACGGGTATTGCAACGTTATAAAGATTTACAAGACATTATTGCTATCTTAGGCATGGAAGAATTATCCGATGAAGATAAATTGATTGTGGGTCGTGCGCGCCGTATTCAGAAATTTTTGTCACAGCCGTTTTTTGTGGCTGAAGTTTTTACCGGGACTCCCGGAGTATATGTAAAATGCGATGATACGGTTAAAGGATTTAAAGAGATTTTAGAGGGAAAATATGACGACGTCAGTGAAGATAAATTTTATATGAAAGGCGATATTAGTAGTGTTAAAAAATAATTTTATTTATGAATACTTTGCATTTTGAAATCGTAACCCCGGAAAGAGTGATGTTAAAAGAAGATATTCAACAGGTTTTGGTGCCAACCATTGAGGGTGATATTACTATCTTGCCAAAACACATGCCTTTAGTAGGCATTCTAAAACCAGGCGTATTAGAAATAAAAACCGTCGCCGGCGCAATAGAAACCATGGCTGTTTCTGGTGGATTTGTGGAAGTTTTGCCTAATAAGGTGGTAGTATTAGCTGATACAGCCGAGCGTGCTCAAGAAATTGATGAGGAGCGCGCGGAAAAATCTCGCCAACGCGCGGAAGAAATAATGAAAGAAAAAGGCGAGCATATTGATTTTGCCGGCGCTCAGGCAAAAATTGCCAAAGAAGTGGCGCGTATTCGTGCGGTTGTTCGCCACCGTCATTTGCAAAATAAACATTAATTTTTAATTTAAAAAGCCGTCTGAATAATATCAAACGGCTTTGCTGTAGCTATGCTTACACGCTGCTTATATGCTCCATTTCTATGTTACTGGGGAGCCTTAAATTAATTTCTTTTAATTTTTCTTCTCCCTGGATAGGAATCTTTTGGCATTTAATGCCTTTATGGCCTATAATTCTTTTATTCATTAGGTAATTCTCCATAAAAATTACATCTTCAATGCCATTATTTAAGGCATTTATTCCCAGATCTAGAAAATCAACATCATCAGAAATTATAATTACTTTCTGTAAAGCATGATGGGTAATTGTATTAATTAAATTCGTACCAAAATTAATTAATACAGTGTCCGTGCCATCAACTGTTTTGCAGGTGGCATTATCAACGTCTGAAGTTATACAGTAAAATCTGTCTTGTTGCATAAGTTGTATAATTTTTTTTGCCTCTCCGATGTTATATAAATAAGCTGGAAAGGCGGCTATCATAAACATCAAATTATCCTGTCTTAATTTTGTCATTAACCCGTAATAGTCTAGACCTATATAAGGTAATGGCAGATTTTGCGTGTTTTGCTGCAAGATTTCATACACCAAATTCTTGAGATTTTTAAACGTATTTTCAAAATCCCATAATACGACGGTATTTTTCCTTTCAGCAACATTACTACGTTGAACTAACATAATCTTACCCCTTGTTTTTTATAGTTAAATAAAGCAAATAACTAAAATTAATTGGAAAGAACGTTATATTAAATATGAAGTGCAATCTAATGTATAATAATAATTGGCGAAGCCATTATTATTAATTTACACATTATGATTTACAAACACTTCACG
>Ga0066639_10004816_pt1 | contig 11447 bp, 11 predicted proteins | sample CryGeyCG2114_010_2_FD_59504 | JGI IMG/M metagenome (GOLD analysis project Ga0066639, IMG submission 59504) | Groundwater microbial communities from aquifer - Crystal Geyser CG10_big_fil_rev_8/21/14_0.10 | ecosystem: Environmental > Aquatic > Deep subsurface > Groundwater | place: USA: Utah... | reverse complement strand
AGAGTGAGAATTTTTGAAATGGATGGATTTTTATTACTCGATAAACCCTCAGACATGAGTTCAGCTCGAGCCGTGAATCTTGTCAAACGTGCAATTTCTCCGAAAAAAATAGGTCATACCGGTACCTTGGATCCATTTGCGACAGGGCTTTTGGTACTTTGTCTCGGGAATTCAACAAAGCTCAGTTCTCGGTTTTTATTAGGAGAGAAGAGTTATCTGGGAAGAGCGAGATTTGGAATCAAAAAGGACACGGGCGATTTAACTGGTCAGACGGTGGCCGAGACAGGCTTACCTACTCAAGAAGAAATAGAAAGATTATTGCCAGAATTTAAAGGGAGCATTACTCAAATTCCACCGATGTTTTCTGCAGTTAAAGTAGAGGGAAAGCGCCTTTATAAGCTTGCAAGAAAAGGAATCGAAGTAGAGAGGAAGACAAAAGAAATCCGTATTTCAGAATTTAAACTTTTGGATTTTAAGAAGAATTCTTTGGGAGGGGTAGAGGAAGCAGAGTTTTTTGTTAAAAGCAGTGGGGGCACCTATATACGCCAACTACTTCAAGATTTAGCAGAAAAAGCGGGAAGCACTTGTCATCTTTTAGACCTGAAGCGTACCGAAGTTTCAGGGCTTTTGCTAAAGGACGCTATGTCTGTTCAGGAGGTTCAAGATTTACCCGAAAGAGGAGAAATTTATAATCACCCTGCTTGGGTTTCTCTTTCTGACAATCGACTGACTTTTTTAAACCGTGTTGAAATTTCTGAGGATCAGGCTGCTCAGATGAGGGTAGGAGACCAAACTCCAGTTCAATCTGTTGCCTTGCATTTGTTAAGGGAAGATCAGAAATCAAGGGGACAATATGTTCTTTTTGTGTGCGCGTCTGAGCCCATTGCTCTTTTAGAGTGGGCAGGGAGTTTTTTAACTTTAAGAAGAGTTTTTCACTCTTCCCCTGTTTCTCCTCCAAAATCGTCGAGCTGAAATCCTTCTCCCAATTTATATTTATTGAGGTTGAGTCTCCCGGCATGGTGTGGAGTTGTTTTGAGTTTAAAGAAAACACCTTTTTCTAGGTATCTTTTGGCCTCAACATGACAGAATTCATGTATCTTCGCAGCGATTTCTGGATCTTCATAAGGAACCAGGACTTCCCAGACACTTAGATTTTTATAAAAGAACTCTAGGATTGATTCTCGGAGCTCCCGTATGGTGTTTAGATCATTGATAGAAGTCACGACGGTGTTTTCGTAAATGCCTTTATAGCTACGGGCAGAAATGCGCGCTAAAAGGGGTTCTTCCATTAGGTCGGACTTATTGAGAACAAGAAATCCAGGTTTGTTTTCACATTCCAGTTCGTGAAGGACTTTTTCAGTAATTTGGATGTGTTCTTTGAACTTTGGGTGAGAGACGTCTACGACGTGTAAAATCATATCTGCCTCTTTGATTTCTTCTAGTGTACTTTTAAATGAAGCAACGAGATCTGGAGGCAGTTTTTTGATAAATCCAACAGTATCAATGAGAAGGATTTTTGGTTGTGTATCTGGATTGAGAGTTCGAATGCTAGAATCGAGAGTGGCAAAAAGCCGATCCTCTGCCAAAACATCGCTTTGAGTGAGTAAGTTCATGAGAGAAGACTTTCCTGCATTGGTATAGCCAACTAGGGCAACTTTTAAGATGTCTTCTCGATGCTTTCTTTGTTGTTCCCGGTCTTTTTTGATTTGCTCTAGTTTTTTTTCAAATTGAGAAATGCGGCTTTTAATGAGTCGTCTATCCGACTCAATTTGCTTTTCTCCCATCCCCATCATACCCGCACTTCCACCACCAGCACCTCTTTGGCGTTCTAAGTGAGTCCACATCCCTGTCAATCTTGGCAGGATGTATTTTAAGCGTGCAATGTTGACTTGAGTTTTCGATTCAGCAGTTCTCGCATTTTTATGAAAGATTTCTAGAATGACTCCAGTTCGATCAAGAACTCGACAACCTATAATGTCTTCTAAATTTTTGACTTGGCTGGGGGAGAGGTTTTCATCAAAAACGACGTTACTCACACCGAGTTCTTCTACTCTTTTTTTGATTTCCAACGCTTTTCCCTTACCAATGAATGTTCCAGCGTCAATTTGAGGGCGTTTTTGAATGATTCGATCTAAGACTTTCCCCTCGAGGGTTGAGATTAATCGTTCTAGTTCGTTTAGGTTTTCTTCTACATCCCAAATTTGAAGGAACTGTTTTGTGGCAGTTCCGACTGTGTCATAACGGATGCTATAGGGCGCAGTTTTTGGAGCGCTCGGAGTGAGAACTCCAACGATGATCGCTTTATCTCCCTTATTCCAGAGGAGGAAATCTTCAGATAAAAAGCTCATGGTTCAATCACACGGTTATCGATTAATCTGCAATTTGAGAATTGGACAGCGACAGCGATTAAGAAGCGAGAGTTTGGGATGGGGGCTCCCAAATGGTCTGCATCAACGAACTCAATATAGTCAATAAAAGCATCTGTATCTGAAATCGCGTCATCGATGGTTTGCCTCACTAACTCTTTTATGGCGGCCAAGTTTCGTTCTCCTTTTTTAAACGTTTGCTCTGCCAGTAGCAAAGACTTGTAAATAGAAAGCGCTCGGAATCGATCGTGATCTGAGAGGCGCTTATTTCGAGAACTCAAAGCAAGCCCATCCTCTTCTCTGACGATGGGCACTGGAATGATTTCGACATCAAAATTGAGATCTGTGGCCATTTTTTTTATTGTGAGGAATTGTTGGTAATCTTTAAGCCCAAAGAATGCTTTCTGAGGTTTGATCAGATTAAAGAGCTTGGCAACAATTGTTGTGACTCCCTTAAAGTGTCCAGGTCGACTTGCTCCACAAAGGTTCTGAGTAAAAGCATTTTCTTCAACATAAGTCGAGAAACCTTCTGGATACATCACATCTGGAGTTGGAGCGAAAAGGAGGTCGACTTGATTTTTTTTCAAAAGCTCTTTATCAGAGTCGAGATTAATTTTGTAGTTTTCAAGATCCTGAGGGTTATTGAATTGAGTTGGGTTTACAAAGACAGACACAACGACAAAGTCTGATTGAGATTTTGCAGTTTTAACGAGAGACAGGTGACCCTGGTGAAGGTCTCCCATAGTGGGGACAAAACCGATTTGGGCGTGCGGGTTTTTCTCTAGGGCGAGCTTGAGGTCTTTAATTGAGGTCACAGTTTTCATGGTCTATAGAGAAATCTGACCATGAATGGGTTCATTTATCCAGCTTTCCAGATGATGCACCAGGTTTTTTGCCAGGGTTTCTTTGGGGGCAGGGCCAATTTTAAAGGGAGTCGAGTGGTTGATCGAAAAAAATGACAATTCACTCTCTTGATCTCCAAAACCTTGAGTTTCTGAAACCGTGTTGGCAACGATTGCATGGACCCCTTTGGAGATGAGTTTTTTGAGAGCATTCTTTTCTAATTGGTCGCTTTCAGCTGCAAATCCAATGAGAATTTGCCCAGTTTTTTTTAAGTCAGAGCAATTTCTTAAAATATCGGGGCCTTTTTTAAATTTCAGTAAAAGCTCGGATTGGGTCTCTTTTTTTATTTTAGCCGGTTCTCTTTTGAGTGGAATCCAGTCGCTCACAGCTGCCGCTGAGATTAAAACGTCTTGATCCGGAAATAATCGTGTCACTGTTTCATTCATTTCTTCTGGAGTTGTGATTGAAAACACTTGGTGAAGAGATCTAGGCACCTTCAGTGAGGTGGGTCCATGCACGAGAGTGACTTTTGCACCTAATCTTGAAAGTTCTCGAGCGAGTTCAAATCCGATTTTTCCGGTACTCGGGTTGGAGAGGAATCGAAATGGGTCAATAAAAACTCGAGTAGGGCCAGCTGTGATGAGGACTCGTTTATTTGAAAATGGCGAAGAAGAGGGGGCTGGAGCCTCTAGGTGATTCACCAATCTAGTGAGGTCCGGCAAGCGTCCAGCTCCTTCTTCACCACAAGCGAGACTTCCTGAGTCTGGTTCCAAGATTTCATACCCCCAACCGCGGAGTTTTTCTAAATTTTCTTTTACGGCAGGATGGTTGAGCATCGCAGTGTTCATTGAAGGGGCAATGAGAACTGGACCTGTATGGGCTGTCACCACTGTCGAAACAAGATCATCACAACTTCCACAGGCAAGCTTAGAAAGAGTAGCAGCTGTGGCTGGAGCGACCAGAATTTTTTCTGCCCACTTTGCTAAAGCGATGTGTTCGATTGGGTAATCAGAGCGAAGCGTTTCTTCACTGGGCAATCCATTTAAGAGAGAGGAGTAGACTTTATGATTTGAGAGAGTTTCTAGAACGAGGTCTGTGACAAAATGGCTAGCAGCTTGAGTTCGGCAAACCCGAACTTCGTGGTTTCTCTTTGTGAGTTCACGAATGAGGTCTGGTATTTTATAAGCAGCAATTCCCCCGCTAACGCAAATCAAGATTTTCATTTAAATTTACCTTAGAATGATTTTGAAAACCGGGCTTTTTTAGTGAGTTTTTATAGACTTCTTTTAATCCAAAAACGGTCAGATCAGGCTCAAAATAGTCGATTTCTGTTAAGATTTCATGGAAGTAGTGAGAGACACCTCCCGTGAGGATGACAGTGACGGGGTGGCTTGGGGAGAGTTCTTTTCTTATTTTTCTTGTGAATTCATCAATGAGGCTTGCAGAGGCGTAGGTGAGCCCGGATTGGAGAGCTTCTTTCGTGCTTCCTCCAATAACTGTTTTCGGAATGACCCATTCTACAGAGTGCAGTTTGCTCGCTCTTTGAAATAAGGATTGAGCCGAAATTTCAAAGCCAGGAATAATGGCTCCTCCCAGATAATTTTTAGAATGATCGATCACACAAAAAGTGGTTGCAGTTCCGCAGTCAATGATAATGAGAGGAGGAGAGAACTTACGGAGAGCAGCCTCTGCATTGACAATCCGATCAGCTCCGATTTCTGCAGGTTCATTTAGAGAAATTTTAAAAGAGAGGGGACTCTGATAAGTAACCGTTTGGATTTCCCAATTAAATCGATTTGATATTTTTGAAAAAGTCATGCTGAGTGAAGGGACGACACTACTGATAATGAGGGTCTTTATTTGAGAGGTATGGACCCCTTGAAGTTGAAATAAGGATTGAACTCGAATTTCAAGTTCATCTGATGTGAGGTCTTTTTCAGTGCGGATCCTCCATATTTTAAGAGGAGCTTCTGAGGGAAGGTGTTTAGAGAGTTCCCAGAGAGCGAGCACAGTGTGGGTGTTCCCAATGTCAGCGCCTAAAAGATAAACAGTTTTTGCCCGAGTCATAGAGAAATGCCTTCGAGGTAGCCACTTGATTTTTTTTGAGGAGCCTTTTCTTTCTCTAGAGGTGGCTGGTTTGATTTTACTTCTGAAACATAACCCAAGACGGCGGTTTCAATCTGATTTTTGAGATTGAGCTTTGGACGAACAAATTTGGGAGGTTCTGAAGCAGAAAGCCCCAAAAGGTCATTGACGACTAGGATCTGGCCATCTGTTTTGTCTCCAGACCCAATTCCGATAGTTGGGATCTGTAAAGTTTGGCTGAGTTCTTCAGCAAATTCAAAGGGGATGCACTCTAAGACGAGGGCAAACACGCCAGCTTCTTCTAAGCGCAGGGCTTCTTCTTTTAGTTTTTCCTGTGCTTTGGAGTCAGTTGCTTGTTTTCGGTATCCTCCCATTTGGAAGTAAGATTGAGGAGTGAGTCCCAAGTGTCCCATGACAGGGATTCCAGTTTCAACTAGGCGCTCTACTAAGCGTGCAACTCGGGGTGAGCCTCCTTCTAGTTTCACAGCCCCGGCCCCACCTTCGGATAGGAAGCGTCCTGCATTTTTAACTGCTTCATCTTCAGCGCATTGATAGGAGAGAAAAGGCATGTCTCCTACGACGAGTGCGTGTTCAGTAGCTCGAGTAACAGCTTGAGTGAAGAGGAGACTTGCTTCTATTGTCACTGGAAGAGTGGTTTTGTGTCCCAGAATCACATTTCCGAGGCTATCTCCAACGAGGAGGATATCTACCCCACAGGAATCGAGTATTTTCGCCATTTGGTAGTCATAGGCTGTGAGTGCCACAATTTTTTCATTTTTTGATTTCTTTGAAATAATTTGTTTGATGTTCATTTGGGGTTCTCAAGTTCTGCCCATATTTTTTCTAGCGGGCTATTGGCGAGGGATTTTTTAAAAGATACCAGATTTTTAAACTGAGTCTCTTTTTCAGTGTCAAATTCTTGAGTAAAAGCACCAGACTCTAAGTGTTTCCAAATAGAGGCCATATTCTCTTTGAGATTTTCAGTTGGCAAGAAGGTCTTAGAAGTCGAAACAGAACCAAAGAGGGCCGTAGGGCTAATTTTTTGAAACATCCCTTGGATCCCATCTTCAACGATCAAATCTACGATGAGTTTAAGTTCTTGAACGCACTCGTAGTAGGCAAGCTTGGGGTTTACTCCTTGATCAATTAAAAACTGATAGGCTGTTTGGAGCAGTCTGGGAATTCCACCACACAGCAAAACTTGTTCACTAAAGAGGTCCGCCAGAGTTCCATCTTTAAATGTGGTTTTGAATTGGTGAGTTTGAATCCCAAGGTCAGTGGCCAAGAGTTTTGCCTGTTTCCAAGAATTCTCATTTGTCGGGTCTTTCACAGCCAGGGCGCCAGCCAGCGATTTTTTTTCAAGATAGAGTTTTCTAACAGCCGGGCCGATTGCCTTAGGGGCGACTAAAATCCAATCTAAATGCTGTGGAAGAGAGGCCTTTAAAAAATGAGGGGCGTATCCGTGAGCAAAAACGAGAGTTCCTTTTTCGATGCTTTCAAAGAGGGGTCGGTGCTCTTGAAAAAAATCCGGCACGATGTGGTCAGGGATGAGACAAGCCAAGAGAGGCTTTGGATTTTCACTCAAGAGGATTTTCTCTATGCCCTTTTTTAAGATGAGGGTTTGAAAGCCGGTTTCGTGACAGGTCTGCTGAGAGGGTGAATTTTCTCTCAATAAAATAGAAACGCTCCAACCGGAGTCCCTGAGATTTTGGCCCCAGGATCTGGCCTGGCTTCCATACCCGATAAGAACGATTTTCTTCATAGAGGCTAGTACTAACTCAAGGAATTGTGCACAGCAAATCATTTTTTGGATGTGGGAGGGGGCTTTTATTGAGGCACTCCCTCTAGGCATTTTGAGTGAGGCGTGGTATGACTTAACGCATTATTTTTAGACCCTCAGGAGACCTAAACTTTTGGAAGAAATCGTCAATATCAACGGGAGAATTGTTCAAGCAGAAGAGGCTCGGATTTCTGTTTTTGATCGGGGATTTTTGTATGGAGATTCTGTTTACGAAGTGACTCGTTCTTATGAGGGGGTTTTATTTCTGCTCGATGAACATTTGGATCGCTTGTGGAATTCTGCTGCGATCATTGGGATGAAATTTTCATTTGGACGCCCTTTTTTAGTGAGTGAAATCAAGAAAACATTTGAAGCATTGGGTGAGGCCCAAGCCTATATTCGCGTGGTAGTCACTCGTGGCGAGGGACCCATCACTCTTGACCCAGGCCTTGAATTAAAAAACAATCTCGTCATTATTGGAAGAAAACTTCAAGACAATCCAAGCTGGTGGTACACCAAGGGAGTGAGTTTGGGGATTGTCAATGTTTTAAGAAATGACAAAAGGTCTATTGATCCCAACGCGAAATCTGGAAATTACCTGAATAATATTTTGGCTTATGGGAAGGCAAAAGAAGCAGGTTTCTATGATGCCGTTATGGAAAACCACCTCGGGAACATCACAGAGGGGACAACGAGTAATGTGTTCATTGTTTGTAACAGAGAGATTTGGACGCCTCCTTTAGGAGAGGGACTTTTGCGTGGGATCACGCGGACTAAAATCATTGAGCTCTGTCAGTCTCATGGAATTCTTTTAAAAGAAAAACCTTTCACAGCAAAAGATCTCTTAGGAGCCGACGAGTGTTTTATTAGCAGTTCCACTCGGGAAGTGGTCCCTGTGACCCAGGTAAACGATCGTGTCCTTTCAAATGGGAAACCGGGTGAAATCACTCAGAAAGTAGCGAGGCTCTTTCGAGAATATGTGCAAAAGGTGATTTCGGAGGATTCATGAAGATTTCTTGCCCTCAATGCAAAAAAGAGAAGGAATGGGAGGGAAATCCCTTTCGTCCCTTTTGTTCAGAACGCTGTAAAGTGGGGGACTTGGCCAATTGGGCTGATGAGAGTTATCGGGTCCCAGGAGAGAAAATCACTATAGTTACAGAGGGTTGCGAAGAAAGTGGCGATGAGGACTTCTAGGCAAATTATTCCCTGGAATTTCAGAGTTTGACCTCACTCGTGTTGATCCCTTAGAATTTAGAGTATGTGTTGGGGAGGATCCCCAACTATTGGACAGTTTTTTAAACTCATTAAAAAGTGAGGCTTGCGAATGGAATCGCTTGTTTACCTACTTTCTCATTTCTCATCAGAAGCCCTCAGTTTGGAGCTCCTTTTTATAGGCATCGTTTCGGTGGCTCTTTTTGGAATGGCCCTTCACAATCGCAAAAAGTATGCAACGGTGAAAGGAGAGATTTCTTTAGGGAGTGTAAAGAATTACATAGAAAATGTAATGAACAACACTCAAGCGCTTCGCTCGAGTCTTTTTGGAGAAAATGTAGAGTTTGAAATGACGTCTACTCCTGGAGCCTCTTCTCCTTCGCCGACGCTTCAACCCAGTTCAGCTGCTTCTCCTGTATTGGCTGCTGGTGGGGCTGCTTCTCAAGATCCCAAACTCACTGCAGAATTGAATTCTCTAAGAGATCAACTCAATGTTCAGATTCAACAAGTCACCAATCTTAATTCCTCGCTAGAGTCTGAAAGGAAAGAGAAAAGTCTTCTCAGATCGGAAATGGAGAAGCTGAAGGCAGCAGGCGGAGCAGCGACGGGGGAGTCTTCTGACAACAGCGATCTTTTAAAGAAAATTAAAGAGCTTGAGGGAAGGCTCAAAGAGTACGAAATCATTGAAGATGATTTGGCGGATTTGAAGAGGCTACAACAAGAGAATATGCGCTTGAAGGCAAGCTTGGATGAATTAAAAAAGACGAGCGGTACACCTCTAGATGAAGCAGAAGAGGTGAAAGAAGCCCAAGAAGCGGATGAAGGGTTTGAAGAAGTTGTTGATGAAGTTGAAAAAAAGCTGGATGCTAACAAAGGAGTTTCAGTTGTTGAACCAGAGGCTCTTGTAGAGGAATCTGAGGATTCAGGCGGAGAACCACAGCTTGGAATGATGAAAGAGTCACTCGGAGAAGAGATTGAAATGCCAGAGCCTGTTGAGGGAGAGGCACCTTCGATAGAGGCTGTTGCAGCGCCAGAACCAGAAATAGAGGAAGTGGCAGTGGAAGAAGAGGAGCCCGTCGTCGCCGCAGAACCTGTTGCGGCTGCGTCAGAGGCACCAGCTAAAAACTTAGAAGAAAATGATCTATTAAAAGAATTTGAAGCCATGTTGGAGAGTTAAGGGATGTTAAAAAAGATTCTTAGTTTAGTCCTATTTTGTGTAGTTGGAAGTTATGGAGCAGAAACTTGGGCTGGAATTAAGAGAACTCCTCATCGGGCACCCGCTCCTGAAAGCCATTTGATCCAATTGATCCGTAGTGAATTTCAAAAAAGTCTACAAAGCAACAACTATAAAAATGTGTTTTCTAAAGTTGAATCAATGAAAGGGGCTTCGATTCCGGGTCTCATGACAGTAGCCAAAGATGAGCGAGAACCTGGGGAGTCACGTTGGGTTGCTATTCTGGAGTTGGCTCGAATTGGGAACAATTCTTCTATACCTTTTTTAATAGAGCTTCTGGGTGAAAAAAACTGGATGGTGAAAAGTGCTGCAATCCAGGGGCTCCAGGCGTTGAATTCTGTTTCATCTGCAGAAAAAATTAGACCTTTCTTAAAAGATCCAGCACTCATGGTTCAAATTCAAGCGATCCATGCTCTAGGGAAGTTTAAGTATAAAAAAGCAGCAAGTGAACTTCATGCGCTTTTAAAAAACCAAAAGAAATCTTTTTTCTCTAAACAAGAGAGATGGATTCAAAAACAACTCATTTGGGCTCTCAGTGAAATGAAATACAAGCCAGCTCTTGAAACGTTGAAAGAATACAGAAATACTCCCATTGAATTGAAACCTGTCATTACAAAGGCAATTCAGGTTCTTGAGTCTTAGATTGAGACTTTTCTAGGCGCTTTTCGTTGATTAAAATTCGCTCGATTCGATAAAGAATCGTTTGTTCAATCACATGATCTTCGAGTTGTGCGTCCCTCCACCCTTGCATGAGTTCTTTTTCAACTTGTTGTTTCTTTCGGATCGTGACTTGGGTGGCTTCTTTACCTTGATACGCCCCTGGAAAGACGTTGACTGCGAGTTTGAATCGGGAAGAGTGCACGGTGTCTCCCCGCTCAAAGGCATCACTGAAATTAACGGCTTTGGTATTGTCGATCCAAGCGCTTCGAATAATGCCCCCTTCTCTATTCTTTTCCGAGAGTTCATAGTTTTTAAGGGCCTTGAGAGTTGCTTTCCAAACGTCGATGAGGGGCGCCGGATAGACTTGGCTAATGGGTTCAAGCTGGTCTCCTCGGGGGGCACTTGAGCAGCCGACCCCGCTTACTGCAAGGGCAGCGCAGAGGAAGAAAGCAAAGTAAGAGGGTTTTCGAGAGTCTTTTTTTTGTTTTTGCACAGCACTTTTGAGTTTACTTGAATTTCTGGAATGCGCAAAATGTTCAATCCTGCTATAATCCCGATCAATGTCATCAAATAATTTTGATTATCTCACTGAAGCAAAGCGTGTTCTCGAGTTAGAGGCCTCGAGTATTTTAGAAGCTCGTCAGAGGCTTGGGGAGGGGTTTAACCAGGCTTGCCAGTTGATTCGTGAGTCTTTGCAAGAGGGCGGAAAACTGATTGTGAGTGGTCTAGGAAAAAGCGGAAAGATTGGGGATAAAATTGCAGCGACGATGGCGAGCACAGGGACGCCTGCTCTCTTTTTGCATCCAACCGAAGGGCTCCATGGAGATCTTGGAATTGTGCAAAAGAAAGATGTGGTTTTACTTCTTTCCAATAGCGGCAGAACTGCAGAGCTACTCGCACTTTTTCCCAGTATTAAGCGTCTCGGTGTGAAAGTGATTTCAATTGTTGGAAGAATGGAAAGCCCGATTGCGAAGAAATCGGACATTGCATTGGATGGGGGCGTGAAGGAAGAAGCTTGCCACAACAATTTAGCCCCAACGACGAGCACGACTTTGGCTCTTGCTCTTGGGGATGCATTGGCAATGGCTCTTCAAAAGGAGCGAGACTTTAAGCCAGAGGACTTTGCTGCATTTCACCCAGATGGGGCATTGGGGAAGCGCCTTACCTTAAAGGTCAGTGATCTGATGGTAGAAAAAACAGAGGCCCCACTCGTTCAAGAAGAGGCAAGCTTTGAGGAAATTTTATTTCAGCTCAATGAGAAGAAATT
>Ga0066639_10004815_pt1 | contig 11448 bp, 13 predicted proteins | sample CryGeyCG2114_010_2_FD_59504 | JGI IMG/M metagenome (GOLD analysis project Ga0066639, IMG submission 59504) | Groundwater microbial communities from aquifer - Crystal Geyser CG10_big_fil_rev_8/21/14_0.10 | ecosystem: Environmental > Aquatic > Deep subsurface > Groundwater | place: USA: Utah... | reverse complement strand
TTTTTAACAAGTGTTTTTAATACTTTTTAAAATTGTAAGATTTTATTTCTATTAGACAGCTTTGAAAATCATTCCAAAGCTTTTCGAGTGTAATGCTTTTTATACAGGCACTAGTTTTACAGTTTCTAAGATGCGGACACTGCTTTAAGTATTTTACCCCGTATGGACATGGGCCTTGAGTTGAAAAATGTTTTCCTAGAGGTTTAAATACCTTAGCATTAGTCGGTCCAAATACACTGAAAGTTACAGTATTTGTGGTCCCTGCAAGGTATAGAGCTGAAGTATCTATTGTAAAGACCAGATCCATGCTATCCATGACATTTTGCCAAACAGGAATCGACATTTTGTCTAAGACTGTGCAATTTTCATTAATTTGACTTTTTAAATAATCACATTTCTCTTTTTCACGGATGCTGCCATATGTAAAGTATAAATGAACACGGTATAGACTGTTGAATTTTTGCAAAAAAGAAATAAGAGTTGTATTCTCTAATTCTTTGCTTTTTCTAGCTGAGTTCATCGCAACCATCACTTTAAGGCAATCTTTGCCAGTTGTTAGCAATGCTTTGGGAATATCGTCTGGATTGATAGTTAGGTTGAAAAATCTTTTTTCTTTAGTTTTTTTTATATCAAAGTGCATCCTAATCAGCTCTAAATAAAAATTCTGAATATTTAAGCTTTTAGAAACATTATATTTTTTCGTTGTAACCAGAAGATTTGGGAATTCAGTAACTGATTTCCTTCCAAAGCCCACCTTTTCTTTAGCTTTTGCAAAAAGTGTTATAATGGCTGATTTAGTATTCCCCTGTAGATCAAATAGAACATCATATTTTTTTCTTCTCAATTTTCTAATAAATTTAATTATCTGATGTCTATTAAAAGTTATAACTGTGTTAATAAGCGGATGCACAAAAAGTAAATCTTGAAATTTTTCTTCAACAACCCAATCAATTTCTATATTTGGAAAATTGTTTTTTAACTCATCTAACACAGCTAAAGATTGAATAACATCTCCTAGTGAAGAGGTTTTAACTACTAAAATCTTTCCTGTCATTTTATTAGTGAAAAAGCATCTGGTAGTGGTGCTTTGATTGTTAAATGCTCATTTGTGATTGGATGCTCGAAAGACACCTCGCTAGAGTGAAGACATAAGCATAAAACATCTTTTGTTGTACGAAACTTCCTGCAGTATTGAAAATCGCCCAAAATAGGATGTCCTAATTCTTTTAAATGTACTCTTAGCTGATGGGTTCTTCCAGTAATGGGAGAGAGCTCAACTAAAGAAAAATCATCAAATATTTTTAGTTTTTTAAGGTGAGTTTCAGCATATAGGCCAGCTAAGCTATTCGAAGATCCCCAAATAGCTTGACCTTGATAGACTTTTTTACGAACCAAGTGAGATTTAATAGTGATATGATCTTTTGTCAAGACTCCATCTATTAATGCTACATATTTTTTCTGAATTTTCTTAGTCCTGAACAAATCTTCTAAATATTTTTGAAAATTTTTATTTTTCGCGATAAGCAATACTCCCGTAGTGTTTTTATCAAGCCTGTGAACTAAATAGCTACTAGGAAATGACCTGTTTAAATTTAGTTGACTAGACTCAAAATTAACAGGTTTGTTTATCGCTAAAAAATTATCGTCTTCGTAAAGAATGCAGATACTTGATGAGATTGGAATTTTCTTAGAAACAAACTGAACTAAATCACCTTGGAAAACTCTTTTTGAGCCAAACCTTTCAATCATGCCATTTATTTTTACGCTACCGGCTTCCAAAAAAGCTTTAAGGCGTTTATTCGAACAAGATGGCATTTGCTCCTTTAAAAAACGAAGCAAAGATTGTCCATTAAAAGAGTTTTCAACAAGGTCAGAAAAGTTCATACATTTATTTCGTCAACATGTTAACCAACATTCTAACACCATAACCTGTGGAAAACATTGGACTATATCCTCTTGACTTATCCCAGAAGGCCACTCCTGCGATATCGATATGTGCCCACGGAGTATCCTCAACAAAGTAGTGTAAAAATAATGCTCCTTGGATTGAACTCGCTTCTCTACCAGCTGAATTTTTTATATCGGCTATTTTAGATTTAAGCATTTCATTATAAGATAAATGCAGAGGCAATCTCCAAAGTAACTCATCTGTTTCTTTAGCTGCATTGTCAATTTTCTTAGATACATCATTGTTATTAGAAAAATAGCCTGCAATCTCTTCTCCCAATGCTACCACGACACCACCTGTCAGTGTTGCTAGGTTAATTATTGACTTTGGTTTTAGTTTCTTGACTGTATAAGACAACGCATCAGCTAAAACTAACCTACCCTCGGCATCAGTATTAGTAATCTCAACCATCTTTTTAGAATGACCTTGATATACATCACCAATTTTGTAACTTTTAGATCCGATTGAGTTTTCACAAGTAGGTATTACCACACTTACATTTACTTTAGCTTTTAGTAAAATTAAAGCATACAGCGTACCTAAAACTGTAGCAGATCCACCCATATCTGATTTCATATCTAACATAGAATTGGTAGGCTTCAAGCTTAGACCACCTGTATCATAAGTAATCCCTTTTCCGACTAAGGCAGTATGGTCTTTAGATGCCGGATCACCTTTGTATGATATAACGATAAACCTAGGATCAATATTTGAGCCTCTACTAACTGCTAAAAGAAGATTCATTTGCTCTTTTTCTATTTGTTTTTTATCTAATATAGTTGTAGATACCTTAGATGACAGCTCCTCCATTGATTTGGCAACTTCTGCCAATTTTAAAGGTGTAATATCATCCGCATTTCGATTTATCAAATCTCTCGTAAGATAGACTCCCTTACATAACTGTAGAGTCTTTTCAAAGATAGATTCTTTATCTTTATCTATACCTATTATGCAAGCAGAAGAAAGTATTGATGGTTTATTTTCTTTAATAGAGTCAAATTTCAAATCTAAAAATTCATAGTTGCTCAAGACTATACTTTCACAAATCGCAGCTACAAGTGCATCACTATCAATGCTTGCAATGTCAGGAAATACTACATTAATAGAAGATACCTGTTTTCTTTTACAGCTGCTGACTAAATGGTGAAATGACTCACGAACGCTGAAGGTATTGACTTGCTTCTTATCACCCAAACCCAAGAGGATTATTCGTTTTTCAACTCCTTTTTCTGGGTATAGCACAAACACTTCATTCTTTTTACCTTTAAAGTCTTCTGAAACAGATGGAATATCAAAATAACCGCTAACATCTTTTTCATCTTTAAACGCAGGAGCCGCTTGTGATTTGCCATGCCAAAAAGGCAAGACAATAGCGTCTTTTGCTTTTCTCTTGTCTAAACTAGACTGTGATTCAAACTTAAAATGGCACTTCGTCATCGTTAAAATCTTGGTTAAAATTATTAGAAGAATAACTATTTTCATATGATCTATTTGCAGAATCAAATGCTCTTTCCATTTTATTGGAATTGCTTACAGGCTTATTATTGTTGCTCTGCATCGACTCTTGCTGGGTCTTCTCTCCCTTTCCAAATGGGCTAAAAGCAATACTTGAAGCAGTAATTCCTAATGAAATCTGTGGTTGTCCATTCTTGTCTGTATACATTTCAGGTTTGCTCATCTCTCCAAAAACTAAAAGAGGAGTACCTTTTTTTAGATAAGGAACCATATTATCATACTGGTCGCCCCAAATAGTCACTCTCCACCACATTGTTTCATCAGAATTACCTTTTCTGGTTCTTGTTGCTAATCGAAGAACAGTTACTTTTTTACCATTCGAAGTGTATCTAATTTCCGGGTCTGCACCTAAGTGACCACCTAAATTCAGAAAATTCAAAATTGCCTCCTAAAATATTAAATTTCGATAGAAAAAAATTTATTCTATCTTTTGAATAGAAAAATTCACAAGTCTTAACTTTATAACCTATTTAGCTGATTTTTCTCTCTTTTTTAATAACTCAACACAAGTATTAAAAATTCACCATCTCCGAGTTTGCTTGATCCTTTCTTTTATAAAAAAGAAATAAAGCCCCTAAAATCACAAGCGGTATGCTTAGCAGCTGTCCCATATTTAAATTAAAAATGTGAGAAAAATAGCTTTGGTCTTCTTTAAAATACTCAATTAAAAACCTAAATGAAAAAACCAAACTTAAAAATAGTCCAATTAACTTTCCCCTTTTTAATAAAAATTTTTCATTATAGCTTAATAAGTACAAAAGAAAGAAAAGGCATAAATAAAAGCATGCTTCATAAAGTTGGACTGGATGCCTAGCTATAGGCGCACTAAGGTCAGCAGGGCTCCCAAAAACAACGCTCCAAGGTAAATTACAGGCCTTGCCAAGTATCTCTTGATTAAAAAAGTTTCCAACTCGAATAAAAGCTCCCCCTAGTGCAGCTGGAATACAGATTAAATCCAAAGTCTTAAGCCAGTTCAATTGAGGTAAATATTTTTTTACTTTATAGCTAAAGATGGCCATGGCGATTAATATTCCTATGACTGCACCATGACTTGCATGTCCACCATCTCTAATTCGAAAAATCTGCATTAAATCGCTCAAATAATCCGAAGGATTCTCATAAAATAAAAAATGTCCCAACCTAGATCCGATAATAGTAGCCAGCACCATGTAAAATAAAATTTTATCAGCAATTATCGAAGATTTCTTATTAATCGGTAAAACGTGTGGATTTAGCTCTTCATCAAGCGCATATCTATTTTCTAGGCGAATATGCTCATCAGATGCGCCTGTAGTGCCTTCATTTAAAGAGTCATTTAAAAATTCAAGCACTTCATTTTCACTTAACTGATTCTGAGCTTCACTTGCAATAGAAAAAAAAGACCTTGCATTCAATATCTTATTGGAAATTTCTCTATTTGAGACGATATCACCTAAATAGTATTCAGGATAATATTGTAAAAATCTTTTTAAAATAGAAATAAATATAAGATAACCGATGGCAAAACCACTGGCAAACAATGCACCATACCACAATAATGGTAAGTTAATAAAAGGAATTTGTATAATTTCTCTTGAAGGATTCCAAAAAAAAGAACCTAACATCTCATCTCTCCATTAACCAAATAGGATTATATCAAATATGTTAAAAGTCAAAGTATTTACTGTAGGCAAAAACAAGGATGCATGGATTAAAGATTGTATGAATGAATATGAAAAAAGGCTCAGTAACACTATGCAATTCGAATGGATTTTTTTTAAAACAATAACACAACTTGAAAATTCAGTGTTAAATGAAAAAATATTTATCTGTCTAGATGTTTTAGGAAAAGAATATGATAGTTTTAAGTTTACTGAGGTAATTTTTGAATTATTTGAAAAAAATAACTCGCGGCTGTCTTTTGTTATTGGTGATGCAGATGGCCTTTCTGAGACTTTGATAAAAAATTCAATTAGTAACATCTCCTTGTCTAAAATGACCTTTACACATCAAATGTCTCGAATAATACTACTGGAACAGCTATATAGAGCAGATCAAATTAAGAAAAATACAAAATATCAACGCTGATAATTGTTCAAAACAAGCTTATAAGGCTTTTTTTAAATAAATACTATTATACAAAAAACTACTTCCACCTTTTATTAAAGCTAAACCAATAGCCACATCAATGCCTCCTCTAATTATTAGTGGAAAAGAAAGCCACTTCAAAAGCTGTCCTAAGATAATCATCATAAAAATGATAACATAAAACTTAATATCATAAATTTTAAAAACAGAAACTGGCAGTGTTAATGAATGAATTCTTTTTGATATTCTTTTTACTGTTTTTTTCAAAATGTACTTTTCCTTTAAAAGTCCAACTAACAATGAAGCCATAATTATCAGAGAAAAATTTATCGGTTTTAAGTTAGACTTATTAAGAAAATCAACTCCTTTAAATAGCAAGTAAACCCCTATAGATAGCCAGATTACTCCTGAAAAAGCTATATAAAAACCCTGTCTCATTATTTTAAATACCTCAGTAAAAATTTTTTTTAACAATTATCGACAAAAATAAACATCCTTACTAAAATCCGCTATATTAACACCTAATAGGCAATCAACAAAATTTATTACTTGTCGGAGATTATATGTATACCCTTAAAAATCTGAGGTTCTTTCTTATCAGCTTTATTTTATTTTGTTCAATCACTTTAGCATTTAATGTTACCGGCATATCTATGGAGTATGCTCTAATAGGCTCACTACTTGGAGTATTTACTATTGTTCTTAGTCTTGTTTTTGAAAAAATTTTAAAAAATACAAAGCAGTTAAGTTTTAACTCTACAGTATTAGGATTATTTGTTGGAATTTTTTTAGGAAAGTCTTTAAGCCTAATTATTGATCAGATTATTCCTCTTAGCCTTAACTCAATCATCTTATCAAGCTTTATAAAGTTCCCCTTTTTTCTAACCGGAGTTTATCTAGGCACTATCTTAACTGTAAAAAATGCTGAACAAATTTATCTTAGTATTCCTTTTATTCGTTTAAAGCATAACAAAAACAATAGAAAAAGCCTTCTACTGTCTTCATCTGCTTTAGCTGATCCTAGAGTAATTGACTTGTTTTCATCAGGGATCATAGATCATATAATAATCCCTAAATTCATTATTGAAACAGCTCAGAACTCTTTAGAAGATGATTCAGAGAACCAAACTCATAGAAAAATCCTTGGAGTTTGCAAAAAACTGCAAGAAATTTCAACTTTAGAAGTAGAATTTTCAGAGCTTAATTTTTCTGATATGGAGGAAGAAGAGAAGCTGCTGCGAGCTGCAAAAATCACGGACTCTAAAATATTAACAGCTGATGCAAACAGTACAAAGGAAAAGAGCAACTCAGATATTCCAGTAATTAATATCCATTCGCTTTCAAATGCTCTAAAGCCTCTTATGTTCGCCGGAGAGCGCCTTCAAATAACTATCCAAAGGTACGGCAAAGAACCAAGACAGGGAGTAGGTTATCTTGAAGATGGCGCTATGGTTGTAGTTAATGGCGGTGGGGATTTTATTGGAGAAAAAATAGATGCAACTGTGCTTTCTGTAAAGCACACTTCTAGCGGAAGAATAATTTTTTGCAACGCTGTAGAAAAAAATGTAACTGAGCAGTCATACTCTAAGCAAATTTAAATGAGCTTGAGCCCCCATGGAAATATACGGCATTGGAAATGACATTATTGAAGTTAAGAGAATTCTTAAAAGCATAAAAACTCATGGACAACATTTTTTGGATAAGCTTTTTACACAAAATGAACAGCAATACTGCAATTCATTCCGTTTACATGAAATCCATTTTGCAGGCAGGTATGCTGCAAAAGAGGCTGTGTCTAAAGCATTAGGTACGGGATTTGGTAAAGAGCTTAAATGGCTAGAATTTGAAATAATAAATAACGAGCTAGGAAAACCTGAAGTTATTTTCCTTGATGATTCTAAGAGGCAAGTGTATAAAATGCAGATTTCTATAAGTCATTGTAAAGACTATGCATCTGCCATAGCAATTTGTCTAAAATGAAAACGGTAAGAGATAGCTGATAGTAAAATAATTGACTTTTTCAGGGTAAAGCTTAGCTAAAAGCCTTCTTTGGTATTCAAATCTGAGAGTGCCCCAAACCCCTAACCTAAATCCGTATCTACAGGCAATATCTACAAACTTATATCTTACTTTACCATACCCCTTGAAAGATGAGATATTAATACTTGTTTTTCTTCCATACCCATGTCCACCAATTAAAAAAATTCCCCATTTATGCTTATCTAAAAAGTTACCTTCAAGTGCTAATCTTCCACCGACCCAAGGAGACCCAATATTAGCAATTCCAATCGTGCCAAAGCCCCATAAACGATACCTCCAGCAACCCCCTTGGTCAAACTCCTTGCCTATAGATAAATTAACTTGAAAATCAACATTTCCATGATATGGACAGCTAACATCCTTTAAACTTCTTGGTGATACAAACCTACCATTTGCTCCTGTTGCTAGGGTTATGGGATCTCCAACAATATCATCAAACCATAAATATCTAGCTTGGAGCCCATAACTTCTAAAACTAAAAGATTGCCTAGGAGTATCTGTAAATTCTAAGTCAGTATCAATGCTCCAGTAAGGAGACATGGAAAATTCAAGATCTGAGAACAATAGATGATCATTTGAGGTTTTATTTAGTTGATTAATAGCCCCTTCGACTTTCCTAAAAAAACTATAGGTATAACCTGTATGCAAATGAAACTCATAGACATCACCAAACCAGGGCTGCTTTTCTAATGAGCTTAAAGAAAAACAAATGAAAAGAGCAATCCATAGAGCTCTCATTAATCAATATATCCTTTCTCAGATAAGAATCTTTCAGCTTCCAATGCCGCCATACAACCGGATCCTGCCGCAGTTATTGCTTGTCTATAAACTGAATCGTGAACATCTCCTGCAGCAAAAACTCCCTCGACACTAGTCCTTGAAGTTCCTTTATCAACGACTATATATTTTTTTTCATCTAATTTTATTTGATTATTTAAAAATTCAGTATTTGGAAGATGACCAATAGCGAAAAAGACTCCCCCTGCTTCATATTTTACAGTATTGCCATTTTGGGAATCTTTAATTACGACTCCCCTAACAATATCATTTCCATAAACTTCAGCTACAACTTTGTTCCAAAGAACTTCTACTTTTGGATGTTTTAGGGCTCTTTCCGCCATAATCTTTGAAGCCCTCAACTCATCTCTACGATGAACTATGAATACCTTTTTTGCATATTTAGTTAAAAAAATAGCTTCTTCAACAGCGCTGTCTCCTCCTCCTATTACAAAGAGATTCTTATCTCTGAATATAGGAGCTGCACCATCGCAGATAGCACATGCTGTTACACCCTTTTGCCAAAATTCACCATCTCTAGCTCCAGGAATATCTAGTCTTTTAGCTGTAGCTCCTGTTGCTATAATAACTGAGTGAGCATAGAAAGAAGATTTACTGCCAATAACCTCGAAAGGATATTTGGTGAGGTCCATTGACTTTACATCTTCAGTTAAAATTTTAGTCTCAAATTTGCTTGCTTGTTTTTTGAAATTCTCCATAAGAGTCGGCCCTAAAATCCCATCAGGAAAGCCGGGAAAGTTTTCTACATCGGTAGTAGTCATTAGCTGCCCACCTGCAATCCCTGACATAAAACCTTCAAAAAGTACTGGCTTTAGATTTGCCCTAGCAGCGTATATCGCAGCGGTATAACCGGCAGGGCCGGAACCTACTATAACTACCTTTCTCTTTTCCATCTGAAAAACAAACCTCCGTTACTAAGTTAAGCTCTTGATCTTAAATTTAACAGAGATATGTTAACAGTGAGAAATTCAAAACTCCAGAAAAAATAGAATTTATAAGGAGTATATTTTTCTATTAAGCTAAATATTTGATAGTTCGTCCGATCTTTTTATAGAAGCTTTTACGCTTTCTTTTAATCCCGATAAAACTTTCAAGGTATTTAAAACATCCAAGCCGGCTTCAGTTGCGCCACTCGGTGAGCTTGCTGTTTTAATTAATGGATCGATCTGTTTTTCTTTTTGAATTAATTTTGCACTACCAGCAAAAGCTTGAGCTGTGAGCTTCAATGACATTTCATAACTTAGCCCCTCTTCCACTCCCAGTTTGGCTATTTCATCTACCATTTTAAGAACAAAAGCAGGTAAACAACCACATATTCCACATACAACATCCATAAGTTTCTCTGAGATTTCAACTACCATTCCAAGTGAGGTAAAAAGAAGCATACCAATAGTTTTCATATCAATTGAGCATGCTTTATTAAAACAAAGAGGAATTATCCCCTCTCCAATAGAAGATGCTACATTTGGAAGAGCTTTCATTATCATGCTTTCAGAACCAAGCTCTTTTTGCAAACGCTCTATTTTTGTTCCGGCTAAAATTGATATATATAAATTTTGTGCGTTTGAATTGATTTTAATCTCATTTAGAACTTCCTGAATATTTTGAGGTGTGACACAAAGCAATATCAATCGACAAACTTCATTTATTTCCTGCAGGCTAATAGGCTCTACATTGAATTTTTCTGTGATTTTTTTAGTTTTAACTTCATTTTTTTCAACGAAGTAAACCTGATTTTCTTGAATTAAATCAGATGAAACTAACCTTTGAAAGAGAATTTGGGCCATATGCCCAAAACCAATAAAACCGATCTTATAACTTTCTAAATTCATTGTTTTTTATAATCCTTAAAAAAGATTTTTTGGTCTACAAAGAAGGATAGACTAAAAGCAAAAAAAACACCTAAAAAAATAAATGTTTTTCAGAAAATTTAATGCTTGTATCTAAAACTAGATGTTTTCATATGAAAATAGCACAAAGATAATTAACAGACTTAAAAAGAGAATATTTAGTAAAAGATGCAAAAGGCTCCTAGAAATAAAGGCCCTATTTTAGGGCCTTTATTTACCGTAACCTTAAGAAGATATTTTAGTATCATTTTGATCGTCTTTTTTACTAAAAAAATCCTTAAATCTTGAAATTCCATCAGCTATTTCAGCACGGAAGTAATAAATACCTCCTAATGCAGCTAGCGTACTAGAACCTATAATGATAGCTTTTTGGTTAGCCTTTACAAAATCAAAAACCTTATTATTTTCAGGCTCTGCTGGCTTTTTAAATTTATTTCTTAAAGCTTTATAAGAATCTGAAATGTTTTTTGCTGTCATTGTTACCACATCTGCTGCGATAGTAGCTACTGTTGCGATAATAAATGGCACAACAAGAACTATAGCGGCAGCAAGTTTTGGTAATCCATTGGCAAGTTCTGATCTAGTTGGATTAATTTTGCTTATAGTTTTTGCGTAGGCTCTCCAAAGTCCTTTTGTGAGAGATGAATTTTGTACTGGTTCTGGCTCTGGTTTTTTAAAACCTAAAGCTTCTTGTGCTCTTTGAATGTAAACAGTCATTTATTACTCCTACAAATATTTTTTTTTAATTTTACGCCAGTATTCTGTTAAAATATTTAAATTTAATACAAATTAAATCCGACGTATAAAAATTTATTTTTACAAAAAAAATTTTTCTTTAATAAGTGGCTTTATAATTATCCAAAATTACAACTACTTTTAAAAAATAATTTTTAATTAAAAGAAAATATCAACCTATCTCTAAAAAATCAACTTTTTTATCAAAAAAAATACTTTTTATCTATGGACTTTATCTACAAATAAATAAAAAATTTTGCAAAAAAACAGAACTATTATATGAATCCTGAAGGCAGGTAGATCTTTTTGACTTAGAACCTCAACTCACTTTCTTTAAGTGCAAAACCCTCCCTTAAATAGTAGTTAGCTTAATAACAGTTGATTGGTTTTTCTCAACAAGATTTTTAGAAGATTTAGCTTAAGAAACTTCTGCTGTTTTTTTATTCCTGAAGCAATAGATTTTGAAACTTTAGCAACTTGTTGCTTAACTATTGG
>Ga0066639_10004809_pt1 | contig 11455 bp, 11 predicted proteins | sample CryGeyCG2114_010_2_FD_59504 | JGI IMG/M metagenome (GOLD analysis project Ga0066639, IMG submission 59504) | Groundwater microbial communities from aquifer - Crystal Geyser CG10_big_fil_rev_8/21/14_0.10 | ecosystem: Environmental > Aquatic > Deep subsurface > Groundwater | place: USA: Utah... | reverse complement strand
CAGCCTTCTATCTTTTGTAGGCGTGTCAACATTTGCATCTAAAAATCTATTAAAAGGAAAGCTCACCTGTATATTTATCAGTTTTTCTGCAGGAGTTTTATTATCCGCCGCATTTATAAATATGCTATCTGAGGCAATACACGATGGAGGGGAAGAAGTACTTATCTATACTTTGCTAGGAATTGTTTTTAGTTTTTTTATGGAACGTTCTGTCCTCTGGTACCACCATCATCATGATGACACACACAATATCAAGCCTATCGGATCTTTAATCCTCTACGGGGACGCTATTCATAATTTTATTGATGGCGTTGCAATCGCAGCAACCATAATCATCTCTCCGGTTGCAGGAATATCTGCAGCAATTGGAATTGCCGCACACGAAATACCACAAGAATTTGCTGACTTTATGGTTCTTATTCATTCCGGATATGATAAGAAGCGCGCACTATTTTTGAATTTTCTTTCAGCACTCACCGCTGTTTTAGGAGGTTTTGCGGGATATTTCTTTGTGAATACGTTTGAGGGGACACTCCCAATAGCACTTGCCATCACTGCAGGAATATTTATCTATATTGCTGCAGCCGACTTGATTCCCGAACTTCACGAAGACCACCACAAACAAAGTTCAGCTACTCAAATCGTGCCGTTTATTCTTGGCATCTTCTTGATCCTTGCAATTTCTTCCTTTACCTAAGTCTCATGCATCTGTATTTTCCGTAGATTGCGGATTCGCTTGAGCTGGAGCTTGAGCTGGAGAAGGACCGGAGGTATTTTCACTACTTGATGTCGAAAATGGAACCGTCGGAAATACAACAGAAAACTGAGTTCCCGTATTTTCAATGCTTTCGACATAGATCTTTCCACCCATCTTTGCAGTAAGCTCTTTTGTTATCCAAAGTCCCAGACCAGTTCCAGGAACGTATTTGGTCTTTTCATTGAAAACACGAGAAAATTTTTCAAATAATCTGTTCATTTTGTCTGGAGGTATCCCTATTCCTGTGTCTTTTATACTCGTTTTTATGCTCTTTTTCTCAAGCTCGTGAGTCACGGTGACAGTTCCCTGAAGCGTATATTTGATAGCGTTTCCAATCAAGTTGATGAATATTTGCTCAAGTTTATTTTTATCACCGCTTACATATATTGGCGTTTCGAGTTTTTGGTATACGAGCGCAAGTTGTTTGTTTTGAGCTTCAGCAGTGAGCTGAGCTATGACATTTGAAACAACGTCTCCAATATTAAATGTCTCCTCATCCAGCTTCATTCGATTCATTTCAATACGAGAAACATCAAGAAGATCATCGACCAGGACGCCGAGTCTACTGGAACTTAACATGATCTTATTTACCTCATCAAGCATTTCTCCATTTCCTTGAATATGTTCATTTTTTCCCAATAAATATGCATAATTTTTGATGACGGTCAAAGGGGTCTTCAGTTCGTGTGCTGCAATTGAGATGAAGTCATCTTTGAGATCGTCAACCTCCTTAAGCTTGATAAAGGCAACGGCTCGCTCAAATAGACTAAAATGATTTATAAGTAAAAGAAGTATGAAAACGAGCGTAATTAATAAAATTTTTATTGAATCATTGACTGTTCTTTGGGTAATTTCATCAATTTGTGCAGCTGAAACGTATGTATTTATGACGCCGATTTTCGTACCCGCTTGTCCATACATGGGTGACGCAACAAGCCACATACGCTCTGCAGGTTTGCCTCCAAGTGCTACATAAATCTCTTTTGAAAAAGCTTTTCCAGCACTAAATGCCAGATGATTTAATACAGGATCGTACACAGCACGAGTCAGGGATGCGGTTGTAGTAAACGAAAGATTCTTTTGATCTTTCAAACGAAACACTTCAATAGCTCGAATTTCAGAAAGGTCTGCAACCAGATCGTCCAAAACTGATTTGAGCTCAGCTTCATTTTCAAGTTTGTCGACAAGATGTGTCGCGATCACTGACTCGACAAGAAGCGCTTTGTTGTTGAGTTCATAATCCATGTCGCGTGAAAAACTCCGAAGAAGGTATATTGTGTTGATGACAAGAGCTGAAGGAATCAAAATGACTACGATCATCGAATATATGAGCTGTGCGAGATACTTGTTGTTCTTGAATACATTATCCCACATATATGTCCTTCTTTTTTTTATTTTTCATTCTATACACAAGTGAAAGAATGGCGATCGCATCAAATATGAGAAGAAGGGTAACCACAATGAAGTTTCGGATTATATTTGACTCTGGTACAACTCCTTGTTGGAGATCCAGATCATCTTCTACTGATGCGTATACTGGTGGCACAATAAAGGTATTTGGCTCTGAGCGCACCTGTGTGCCATCTTCCTGTGGAACAACGATATACGCCGTATGTTCTCCTGCTTCAAGTGGTTCTTCAAGTATATACGTCCACACACCATTTGCATCCGCTTGCACTGTCACAACAATTGGATTTGAATAGATGAGGATCGAAATAATTGCATATGGAATGGATTTCCCTTGCATTACCACAGCTTGTCCCCTTTCGTTCGTCTCTGTCGCGATATCTTGAAAAGTAAGATCATCGTTTACGGGAACTGTTTCCGGTTTAAATTTTGATGGCAAAATAAGTTGAGTTTTTACCTCCCCAACAACTTTATCGTTATATACCTCCACTTTGATCGGAGTTGAGATAAATTTTTCTACTGCTTTGTGTGCAACTGCAAAGAGGTAGTATTCTCCGTTTGGCACCAAAGTTGTGTCCCACTCTATATTCTTATTCCCACTTGCGCTTACTTTACCCAAATATATTCTATCGTCAATTGATACAACTGGCTGAAGTAAGATAGTTATGGATGAAAATAATTTTGCATCTATCGCGATAGAAGTCTTTCCATCTAGGGTTGATCCTGGTGTGGGAAATGTTATGGTCGGTGGCAAAACTATTACTTCTGTTGTTGGCGTGTTCGCGCTTTCTTCACTAGGACGAGATGTCGGAAGAGGTGTATATGACGGTTTTACTTCATGTGTATTGTCTTGGACAACCTGAGTTTCTCGCGGCGTTGTTTCTGTTTTTGTTGGTTGGTTTGTTGAGGCGGAATTTTGATTTGCTGTTGTTGGGGCTGACGTATCACTTGTGGCTTCTTCTACAGTTTGGATGTAGCTTGATTTTTCTACACAGGTACCAATTTGACAAAAACTATCGCCCGAACAAGACAGAGTTTTTGCAACACACCGTTGCTTGGTGAACTCTTTCCCATTCCATTTTCCTTCACAAACATATTCACGAACACCATTCTCATGACAGGTATCTGTGTAGATACCAGTTGCATCACCACACACTCCTTTCGTTTTACTATTGTCTCCATCCGTATCATAACACCAATCTGCCAGTTCGGCCCCTGTTGTACTTGTATCACTTACAGTTTGTGCTGCTTCTTTTTCTGCTTGTGTTGGAGTCGGAGTACTCAAAACGGTTGGTGTTGGAGAAGGTTTACAAAAACCAATAGCAAAATTACGCGTTTTCCAACACCAATAATATGTTCTTTCAGGTGCTGGATTATATGCCGCGACTGTGTTTGCGATTACAGTATTACTTCCAGAAGTTCCGGGCGGAGACGAATTAGATTTGGCATTTGACTCATCAGCCTCTTTGATCTTTACCCCAATCTCTGTCGTCGCTCCAAGTCTATCTTCAGCAGAATGAAATGTAATCGACACATTTTGTACAACCGGAACAAATGCATACCCTGTTGTTGAAAAAAGCGTCATCAAAAAAACTATAGGAAGAATAGATGTATAGATACGTAGAACACGTTTTAGATATTTCATGTGCGGTTTTAAGTATACCCATGTGCTTTGATCGAAGTCAACGATAAATTTGTTGTATTCGTGCGTATTTGGTGCATAATGGCTTGATTGGGCATCTTCACTTTTCAATGCGATTTGAATCTCGTACACTTAAAATTACATACTAATGAAATCATCATTTTCCTCGCTTTCAAAAAAATCATTTCTTCTTGTGTTTGCATATGCACCTGCAGGTCTTGGACACCTACGAGTGACCGACGCACTCTATCGTGGACTTCCCCCGGAGGCATCTCCCATTCTTCTTGGCTCTCAAGATACTACAATCACTGCAATGCATCGTATGATGAGCGTACACACGATCACTCGTGCATTCTTTGAATGGGTTGAACAAGGAAGCGCTGAAGAGTTCACAACTCCATTGTATCGTTGGTATTTACGCTCTCACGCAGACCTTCTTTACCGTCAAATCAACACAATCATTGACCAACGGCTCAATATACCCGATGAGCTACTTCTCATAGCTACTCATTTTGGACTTGCCCATCAAGCCGCCGCAATCAAGGAAAAAATTATAGAGAATCGAAAAATCAAAGTATCGATCGTCGTCCAGGTCACCGATGACTCTCCTCATCACATTTGGTATATCCCTGGTGCCGACATTATCTTCGTCCCAAGTGAAAGAACGAAAGATAGACTTGAAGCATATGGAAGACGCTCAAAGCTTCCACCGGTCAATTTTGAAGTAAATCCATATCCTCTCAGTCCAAACCTCAACACCGACCTCACTGACTCTCGCATGGATCATCGGAAATCTCAACTTGATCCACACAAAGATACGACTATTCATTTTGCCATTCCCATCTCTGGAGCGGCTGTTGGAATGGATTTTATTACCCATCTCATAGACTTCCTTCACCTCAAATCCTCTCGTTTTCAGTTTCATGTTGTTTCAAAAAATGCGCCGTTTACGTTTCGATTTCTCTATAATATGAACAGTCGACCACAGGTTGAAATGCATATGTCGCCTCATGAAAAAGAGGTTATCAATCTGTATGAAAAACTGTATGAAGATACCACCATCTCCCTTGAAGTGACCAAGCCGAGTGAGCAAGCATTTAAAGCGCTGATCACCCCAAAAAAACGAGGAGGATCAATTATGTTCTTTTCAAACCCTGTTGGAAGGCAGGAGTATGATAATCTTCATTTTTTGCGAAGAAACAACCTCGTACCACAAAAGGCCGTGCAAAAAGAGCTGTGGAATCGAGCAGAATGCGATCATATATTGGAATCTGAAGAGCGAAACAAGCTCCTCAAAGAAGCTACATCTTGGCGCGCGCTCAACCTCCCAAAAGGCTCTATTGAGTCGGCACAGTTTATCTGGTGGTGTCTTCGTGAAAAAATACTACAATCCATGCTTTCCTGTCGTGTCATGAGTGACTCAGCACACCAAACGCAGTCCGAACTTCAAAGTGACGGCGTCGAACAGTTTTGGATGAAAACTGCAGAGTTCCTCCAGAATAATACATGATCTTTCGAAAATAGACCTATTTAAGGAATTAGTTTTGTCCTTTTCTCAACCTGCAAACCATATCAATTTCTATCATAATCTGCTATACTTGCTTTTTGCTTGAAATATGAAAATCAAAAATATCGCAATCATCGCACACGTTGATCATGGAAAGACAACATTAGTCGATGGACTGCTCAAACAATCCCATATCTTTCGTGATAATCAGAAAGAAATGTCACAGGTTCTTCTTATGGACTCAAACGATCTTGAGAAAGAAAAAGGGATCACGATTTTGGCAAAAAACACCAGTATTGAATATTTGGGAGAGAAAATAAACATTATTGATACGCCGGGACACGCTGACTTTGGAAGCGAAGTCGAGCGCGTACTCAATATGGCGTCAGGCGCACTGCTTCTTGTTGATGCGGCAGAAGGCCCCCTCCCTCAAACACGATTTGTCCTTAAAAAAGCACTTGAAGCAGGTTTGAAACTCATTTTGTTTATCAATAAAATTGACAAAAAAGATGCGCGCCCAATCGAGGTCAAGCATGAAGTTGAAAATCTGTTTCTCGAGCTTGCAGAGCATGAGGACATGCTCAATTTCGTCACATTGTACGGAGTTGGTCGCGATGGCAAGGCATATGCAGAGCTTCCAGAAAACTATACTTCAGACCTTCCAGGAGATCTGACACCACTTCTTGACGTCATCACATCTGAGCTTGAAAATAGTAATATCGATGAAGATAAACCATTCCAGATGCTCATCTCGACAATCGATCATGATCCATACGTCGGACGACTTTGTATTGGCAAAATCACCAGAGGTACACTCAAAAAAGGTCAGCGTATCTCACTTGTTGACAACGAGAAAGTTATTGGGACGTTTAATGCAACCAAGCTTTTCACAAGTCGAGGACTCCAAAAGGTCGAGGTTGATGAGATCGTCTCAGGAGACATCGCATCTCTTGCAGGTATTCCAGAGCTTTCCATCGGACAAACAGTGACTGACCCAGCAACACCAGAAAGTCTTCCAGTCATACATGTAGAAGAACCAACCATAAGAATCAAAATCGGCCCAAACACCAGTCCGTTTGCAGGACGTGAAGGGCAGTATGTCACGTCGAGACAGATCCATGCACGACTCTACAAAGAGCTCGAGACCGATCTGGGTCTTCGAGTTGAAGACGATCCAGACTCAAATGCATGTATGGTAAGTGGCAGAGGAGAACTCCATCTGGCGATGCTTATCGAATCGATGAGAAGAGAAGGATTTGAGCTTGAAGTATCAAAGCCGCAGGTTATTTTCAAAAAAGTAGACAATGTGCAATGTGAGCCATACGAAGAGCTCACAATCGATATTCCCAAAGACTATATGGGTGTCGTTACCGAAGAGATCGGCAAGCGCAAAGGGAAACTCATCAATATGACGACTCAACAAACGGTAAATCTCCGACTTGTATACAAAATCTCCAGTAGAAATCTGATCGGAATACGAAGCAATCTCATGACAAATACTCGTGGAACTGCGGTCATGAACACCTATCTTATTGGATATGAACCTTTGGGGAGCACGATGGAAACAATCCGAAATGGTGTACTTATCGCAACTCAGGGAGGAGAAGCACTTTCCTATGGTCTTGCCAATGCACAGATTCGTGGCACAATGTTTTATGGTCCTGGTACAAATGTGTATGAAGGTATGGCTGTCGGCTTGGCTTCACAAGAAAAAGATCTTGAGGTGAATGTCTGTAAAGGAAAAAATCTCACAAACAATCGCTCATCTGGTGAGGGAGTCAAAATTCAACTCGAACCACCAACAATTCTCTCGCTCGAACAATACCTCGACTTCGTCGGTGACGATGAATATCTTGAGGTGACTCCAGAATCTCTCCGTCTTCGCAAGATGCAACTCACACTCGCACTTCGAAGAGTGAACAAAAGAAATGGATAATATTCTTTTCCAAAAAAAATACCTTCCCAGAAATCAGGAAGGTATCAAAAAAAGCTATTTTTATTCTACCGTGATCATGCCTACTTGTCCTTGTGCTCGGTGATTTGCGACTGAACAGTAATACTCAAATGATCCGACTTTATCTGCGACAAATTCGACTGTCCCAGTATCTCCATCTTTGACTATTGGGAGCTTCACTCCAAGCTCATCAATATTGAAGTCGTGCATCATGCTTACAGCACTCATTACAATTCTGACTGTCTCACCTTTCTTCACCTTCATGAGGCTTGGCTTGTAATAAAAGCTTCCAGCCTCCACTTCGATGACACGAACTTTCATCTTGTCAGCAGTTTCATCCACCTCCATGGATTCTTCCGTACCTTTTTTTTCCGTCATCTCTTCTGAGGATTCTTTCACTACGATCTTTGCGCCCTCCTCAGTACTTGCTGTTTCAGATGATTTGCCTTTTTGCATATACATATATCCGCCAATGAGCGCAAGTACTACTACCACGACCACAATCATCTTCATCGATCCGTTATTTGGTTCTGGTGTTTGTATTGTTTCTTCCATATATTTTTCACCCCCTTTGTATAAAAAATTGATAAAAAACGTACTTCAGTTGATGCGCTTCATAAATCATAAATCACGCTTCATTACTCACTCCCTTAACATATCTATAGAAAATTATTAATTTTAATCATACTAACATAAATCTAAACTTTTAGTATTTCAAATGTTCTCCATGAAAATATGCTTGACAATATAGTACATCTGTACTATATTTATCTCTACTATTAGTTCAGCTGTACGAATGCAGGATACTAAATTAAACCAACTCCGAAAATATTACTTTACTCATCATTACATCCCCTCTTTTCGAGAGCTTTCTGATCTGTTTCATCTCAAATCTCCAGGTGCGGTCGGCTACTGGATACATCAATGGAGATCACAAGGATATATTGAGGTGAACAAAGAAAAACTCATCCCAACCGACAAATTTTTTGAGTTTCCGCTCCTTGGATCGATCCAAGCAGGTATTCCCATTGAGGAACAGGAAAGCTACGAAACGATCAAACTTGAGCCTTTCAACATACAAAATCCCGAAAGCACTTTCGCCCTCAAAGTCCGCGGAGACTCTATGAAAGACGCTGGCATTATCGAAGGGGATCTGGTCATCTTGGACAAATCGCTTCGTCCACAAAATCAGAGCATCATTGCTGCGTTTGTTGATGATGAATGGACGCTCAAATACTATTTTGATAAAAAAGGGAAAATATTCTTAAAAGCTGCAAACGCAGCGTACAAAGATATTTTCCCAAAGAGAAAACTAGAAATCGGTGGCGTAGTGATAAAAGTTCTCAGGGAATACATCTAGCCATGCTTGAAAACATCGAAGAAAAAGTCAGCATGCTCCTCTCCTACAACAAGGACAAAGGAACGGTAAAACCTCATATTATGAAGTGGAAAGAGCAATATATCACCATTCAAGAAGTCACCTATCATCACCTCATCAAAAAGGGAAGAGAGCTCATTCATGTATTCCATGCGACCGATGGGCACCTTGACTTTAGGCTCCACCTTGATACTCAAACACTGCACTGGAAACTCATGGAGGTCTCGGATGGAAACTCCTGATCTCCACAACCTTCCCATAAATCCCAATCCCCCAAGTATCATGCATATCGACCTCAACTCGTGTTTTGCCACAATCGAGCAACAGGCAAACAAGCATCTTCGGGGAAAACCCGTGCTTATTGCAGCATACGATTCCCCACGTGGGTGTGTGGTCGCCCCTTCCAAGGAGGCAAAAAAGGCAGGTATAAAAGTAGGAAACCGCGTGCTTGAAGCTCGACTTATCGCCCCAAATGCAGTCGTTCGCACGCCAGATACCGCGCTCATTCGTGACGCTCATGTGAAGTTTAATAAAATCTGTAGAGATTACTCTCCCAATGTCGTTCCAAAATCTATAGACGAGCTTGTCATAGATTTTGCTGGCATGGACTACTATCTGAAAGATCGCAGTCTGACAGAAATAGCACAAGAGATCAAAGGGCGTATTCAAAAAGAAGTAGGAGAATGGGTCACGTGCTCTGTTGGAATTAGTACCAATCGATTTTTGGCAAAAGTTGCAGCTTCATACCAAAAACCCGATGGACTTGTGGTCATCGACCAAACAAATATCTTGAAAATATATAGCACGATGGAGCTTACCGATCTTCCGTATATCAAGTACAAAAATCAAGCACGACTCAAAGAGGCCGGTATTTTTACCATCGCAGACTTTCTTCAAGCGGATGCAGAAGTTTTGAAAGCGAGAGTTTTTGAAAGTGTGAATGGATATGCTTGGTACAAGCGGATTCGCGGATGGGAAGTCGATGCGATCGAGTTTGCGCGAAAGAGTTTTGGTCAGGACTACATGCTCCAGAAAGTGACACGTGATCCAAAAGTTCTCGCACAAATCCTCCTCAAACTCTGTGAAAAAATGGGAAGACGCCTCAGACGGCATGGGAATGTCGCATATGGGATCCACACCTCTTGTATTTTTGTGGACCGCACCTGGTGGCATCAACAAAAAAAATTCAGATCACCGATGTATACTACGCTTGAGCTTTTCCGAGCAGCCCAATACATACTTGATCTCCGGCCAGACGAAATCAAAAAAATTGCAAAGATTAGTGTCAACTGCTATGATCTTGCCCCATCAAAAAGCTCTCAAATATCCTTATTTGAGGACGCAGAAAACAAGATGCGAAAAGTCTCGGACGCGCTTGACGAAATCAATAATCGCTATGGTGAGTTTGTCATCACGCCAGCTGCCATGATGTCTATGGACAAAACCGTCGTCGATCAGATTGCATTTGGTGCAGTGAAAGAAATACAAGATTTGTATGAGTCGTATTCGTAGCTGAAATAATCGAGGCACGGCATAAATACAATGGATTTCCATAATGACAATGAGACATTAGAAAAGAGTAATAAATCTGCTCGACAACCACTTTTTTCCATCGAGCATCCATTTGTTCATGCATTGTTATTTTGCAATAAATAAGATTGCATTAGGAATATTTCTTCCTGGGCCTGCTTTATATCCACTACTCCACAACGCTGTAGATCCTCCACTATCAAGATTCATTGCATTTTGAATGCCAAGAGCATGAATGACATACGCAGACTCAGCTACGGTTGCAATAATACTCCCCGACGAGAGAGCACCTGCCTGCCGGCAAGGCAGGTCGGGGAATTAAACCCAAGATGAAATTAACTCGGGAGAAGCGACAAATGACGCCTCAATTTGTACTAATGATTCTACAGATATTGCCATGATTTACATCAGTATCTCATTTACAAGCGAAATAGCAAAAAATAAACATGTGGACGCACTTCTTAAATTGCGCTTTTACTCAAAATATGTCCCGAGCCGAATAAATGATTGACTTCGCACATCGAGCCAAAATGATACTTTGTCATCCCCTTCATTTTCTTTCGTGTTGACTATAAGAAGTGACGGAGCAGCCCAACCAGTCACATCTGTGATGAAATATCCTTCGACTTTTTCTTCAAATAACTCCTGAACTGATAAGTATTGCACATTGTCGGGAAAATTTTCACCTGAAGCCAGAAAAACAAAATAATTAATTTTCTCTGGAGACGATTCTTTTACAAAGAAATGTATATTGTCTGGAGACCATGTATTAAAAGGTATTGATATTGCCTGCGCGACAGGAAGTTCTTTGGAGTAAATAATTAGTTTTGACTCGGATTCATTTGAAGTAAATAATGAATATTTCAATAGTTCCTCTGTCTGTTGCCGTTCCAAAATGAGTTTCTTCTTCCCATCCGGAGAGCTCATTTCTTCTGGATCAAGATCTTGAGAGACTGGAATTGGGCTTAGTGAGAGTAAATCAGGAACACTTTCAGAGGCTCGAGTTTCTGTTGTCCGTTTTTGTTGGCTGAACATCAACATGCCCACTCCCGCAATCAATATTATCAAAAGAGCTATTATCAATTTGAGTTTTGAAGATGACATGTTGTTTTCTAGGTACCGTCCGAAATGGTAATCTTTGTTCCTGGATTGTCGATTGAGCTATGAGTCGTAGTTCCTGTTGAATTCGGCGTCGCCCAATCATAGAGCTTTGCGACATCAGTGGCCTTCATATTGATACAGCCATGGCTCATCGGATGACCAAAATTATTGTGCCAGTA
>Ga0066639_10004807_pt1 | contig 11458 bp, 3 predicted proteins | sample CryGeyCG2114_010_2_FD_59504 | JGI IMG/M metagenome (GOLD analysis project Ga0066639, IMG submission 59504) | Groundwater microbial communities from aquifer - Crystal Geyser CG10_big_fil_rev_8/21/14_0.10 | ecosystem: Environmental > Aquatic > Deep subsurface > Groundwater | place: USA: Utah... | reverse complement strand
TCACCTTTACTACCGTTTTTTAGAGTAGTGGTGCCAAAGTTGTAAGAACTAACTGAAGATACTGGAGCAGAAGGGGTAGAAGATGTACCAGATACACTAGTATTCATCATAGCTTTCGTATTTGGACCAATTAATCCGTCGGAAACTAAGCCATTATCCTTTTGCCATTTCTTTATTACAGCAATCGTCTTTGGACCTATTATTCCATCAACAGTTAAACCAAGATCTAATTTTTCATTCAAGAATCTTTGTAGTTCTTTCGCTGCTTCACCTCTACTTCCATTCTTGAGAATACTTGTGCCAAAATTGTAAGTCTTTGCTGCAGGTGTAGATACAACAGGAGCAACAGAACAATTACTTGATAATGTCATACCATTTGGACAAATTCTAACTGATGCTGGAGTAGCTGGAGTAGCTGGTACTGCGGGAGAAACACCGGGAACTGCAGGTGTTGCGGGAGTAGCAGGTATTGTAGATGTTCCACTTCCAGAGACAGTTATTGAATCTGAAACAGTAGATGACATATTTAAGGTAGCATCTCTAAACTTAGCATAAACTGTCTTTATTCCATCTCCTGATGTAAGTGTCCAAGGTTTACTAGTTAAATACGTCTCCCATGATGCTCCAGTAAAACCTACATCATTTGAAATAATCATTTGAGTAGCACCTGTAGCAGCAAGAGTCAAAGTCACAGAAAGTGAAGATGCTGTCGTTACTCCTGTATTAATACTAATTGAAGTAGCTGTCGGTGGAGTTGTGTCTGAATAGGATCCTCCTCCACCACCAGAAGGAGCTACAGGTGTTACAGAAACTTCTGAGGTTGCAGCAGATTCTTTATCAGAATCATCTAAAGCAGAAACTTTAAAATAATAAATAGTTCCATTAGTAAGACCAGAAGCTGAATAAGAAGTAGAAGTTGTCTGTGCTAAATATGGATAATCATCACCTACTTTTTTATAAATATCATATTTAGTTGCGCCAGCTGAAGCTGTCCAAGATAAAGTTGCACTTACATTGCCAGCAGTTGCACTTAATCCAGTCGGTGTAGGAGGAGCATCTGAGTCTGTAGGAAGAGATGGAGAATAAGTCGATAAGTGGGTCGTCGTTCCAGTAAGAGTTATTGCTGGGTCAGCATCTAATTCATCTATAGTAGAAGCAGAAGGAACACTTAAAGTAACTACTGTTGGTATTTCTACCCAAGAACCTCCTGTGGAATCATAATAAGTAATTTTGATATCTTTAATCTTAGAGAAAGCCAAGCCCGAAGTGACTAATTCAGCTTTAGAAACCGTCAATTCTATCGTGGCACTTCCTGAAAGCGTGGTCACATTTTGATTAGAGCTATTGCGAACAGTAAATTCTTTTGCAGTACCAATAAGCTGTCTATCATTTTTTGTTACAACATTTGTAGTTGATTTAACCTCCACTGTACCTGCTGAAGTACCCGTACCTAAAGCATTTTTAGGAAAATCAATTTTGAAACCAGAACCACTCATTATTCCTCCATCTGAAGGAGTAATAGGAGAATTTTTTGTATTAGGAGTAAATCCAGCAACTGTTACTAGCGTAATATTTTTACCTGAAGCTGGAGCAGTCACAGAAATTCCGTTTGAATTATAACCATCATAAGCTGCTTTAACTGTCCAACTACCACTTCCAACATTTAATGAATAATTACCGCTTGCATCAGTAGATGATCCAGCAAAACCACCACTTCCATTATCTGCCCAGACTTGCGCATTAGTTGCTGTAGTTACACCACCTGGAAGATATACAGTACCCGTTATAGTATTTGTAGCAGTTGCTAAGGTCAAATCTTGAGTCGGAATATTAGCTCCATTAACAATTGTTGTTATTTTATTTCCTATATATCCCGGCTTACCAACTCCAATATCATAAGTTCCATCTCTTAACTGTAATGAATAAGAACCATTCTCAGCTACTGCACTACCACCTCCTCCATTAGGACCCGAAGCAAATACCCATGCATCTTTCACATTATCACCAGTGACAGTACCTGAAACTGTCCAAAGACCACCCAAAGTAATTTCTATAATTCCATCGTCAGCAGTGCCACTTGATTCAGTAAATGCTCCACCACTACTAACCGCAACAGAAGCTTGTGGTAATGGACCATATCCAGGGATACCTCCATCTATATAATATGTAGTTGATCCAGAAGCAGGACAACGAATATCAATTTGATATTCTCTATAACCAGGATCTCCTGTTGCTACATCAGTGTCAGAAAAACCTCCACCCATATCACTATGAACTCCAACAAATGCCTGTGTAAATGAAGAAGCAGGAGAAATTCTGACTGTAATCGTTGAAGATGTAATAGCAATATTTTTTGAAGTATCATCTGCACTAATTGTCCCTAAATTTTCCCCATAAATTTCACCTTTAGCAGGAAGTCCAATATGTAAGAAACGATTGCTTCCACCTGAAATTCTTACAGTATAAACACCAGATGCATCTGTCCCACCACTACCTAACATAGGCCCATACTCACCTTCAGTAATAAATACAAAAGCTTGCTGTAGTGGAGTGCCACCTTTTGTGACAGTTCCAGAAATTGTGTAATTATTTGATGAAGAAACAGTAAAATTAACAGTTGGATGAGTAGAATCCGTCACTTCAATATTGCTTTGTTCTCCTAAAAATCCATAAGCTTGAGAATTGGCACCAACATGATAATTACTTCCCGGAGTCACATACATTTTATAATATCCTTGACTGTCAGTTTGAGCATTACCTCCACCAGGACCACCTTCAAGCCAAGCATACAAAGAAGAGTTAGCGAGACCATTACCAGCGGAATCTTTAACATAACCTTCTATATAGTCAGAAGGAGGTGCAATGACAATTGTCGGACCTTTAGGATTCTCTGCAATTAAATAAGTATCATCTACATCAACTTGAACTTCAACTGGAAAATTCATATTTCCACCACCAACCCCAACTTTCCAAGTACCTTTTGTCACATAAAGAGTGAATGTACCATCGGCAGCCACTTGAGTACCGGTTCCTTTTCCATTTTCTCTAGGTTGATAAGCAAAAACATAAAGCATTCCTCTTTCGTCAACACCAAAACTACCTGAAGGTTTTACAACTGTCCCGACGATTCTGTGTGTCGCTGCAGTAAAAAGAAAATCTTTACCAGTAGGTGTATCATCATTTACTGTAACAGATAAAGCACTTGGATCTGTAAAAGTAGAAGAACCAGTAGTTGCACTAGGATCTGGAGGAATATGCGCTTCAACTCTATAAACACCGTTAGTTGGAATACCTACAGAATAACTGGCTATACAACTGCCATTGGTTCTAAAAAATGCTGGATCCATAGATTTAAAATTAGTATCTCCAGTATCTACTTCATCTGGCATAGCAAAAACTACAACATCTTGATTTTTACCAGCATCAACACATGACGAACCGAGAGTAATTGTTCCAGATATCTTTTTTGAAGTTGTCTTTAGTATAAGATTTTGCGTAGCAGATGTATTCACTTGTTGACCTTGTGAATTTAAATGAGCACCAGTTATATCATAAGCCCAAGTCCATCCCATAGAAGACACACCAGTAATTGTAAAAGTATCAGTACTATTATCATATGTCATCGCATTATCACCTGCACCACCTACCCAATGAACAACTTGTCCACGCATACCACCGACGACTACACGAATGTTGCTAGCATAACCGTCAGCCATTGCATCAGTAGGACTATCTGCAGAACCATCATAATATACTTTCACATTATAACTTGCGGCTATATCAAAAAAGGAATTCTGGTTCATATCACTCATAACACCACTAGACATAACATTGACTGGTCCACCTTGAGTACCAGCTGGAACTTTTACAGTAATAGAAGTCGCAGTCCAACTTGCTCCAGTATAATCAGCTTCCACTGGTGGCAAAGGGCCAGTAACAGAACTAAATCCTCCAGAAAAAAATACTTTATGATTGGAATCACCAGCAGTACCAGTACCAAAATTAGTTCCAGTAATTGTAATATCATCACCTACTGCACCAGATGCTATACTCAAACTAGAAATCGTAGGTAAGGAGAGAACACCAACTGAAAGAGATCCACTATCATAAGCGGTAACAGGATTATGTCCATTAATATCTGTAATTGTGTTGCCAGAAGAAATAACTAACGATGTTGTTCCAGATAAATTTAATCCTTTTATAGTTGCTTTATCACCTTGAAAATCAACAAAAGGAAGACCCATACCACCACAAGTAAGAGGTGTCCCACCGACAGTATAATTAGCACAATTCATAGCCATCATTCCATCCACTTGTTCACTAAATTGAATAATTATTCTATCAGTAAAAGCAGTGGCAGAGGCAGTAGGATTAACAATATCATTTCCTGTAACCGCAACTTGATTTGATGCGTTTCCTGCTGGATCTACAAATTCAATTTTCACACTTGCATTAGTATTATTACCAATATCAACTGCAGAAAATTGAATGGGTGGACCACCACCTAATACAGCAGAACCTAAAAAGGTTGTTCCATCCGAAGCATAAACTTTTACCGTGTCTCCAGCAACACCGACAGACACTCCTGGTTTAACCATTATTAGATCTGCTGTCCCAGGTGCATTCTGAGCAAACCTATAATCTGCCGCTGAAGGATCAGAAGGGGCAACAGTATCAATAGTAATTTTTTTTGTTGCAGTCAAAGCTGTACCTACTGTCCCTCCTATACTATCAACTCCATAATTAGCTCCTAAATTAACTGCTAAAGAATGATCATTTACCGGACTAGCTGCAATAGTTATCACCACATAATATTGTACGATATCCGCACCAATTGTTTCTGGAGTGGTTGGAGTTAAAATAATCGGTGAACCATCAACAGCAGGATTAGTAGCTGTCGCACCTGTCACTAATAAATCTTCTCCTACTTGAAAATTAGATGTAGCTCCACTTTCTTTTCTTAAAGATACTGAAGCAATGTCGGTATTTGCTAAACTACTAGCACTAGGATCAACTATTACTACTACAACAGAATTTAAGGTAGCTCCCCCAGAATCTTGTCTGAGTAAAAAAGTAGTAGTCGGTATCACTGCATTAGCTTTCGCCATCACTTCCAGACTAGACAACATTTCTGATGGAGGACTTCCTGCTTCAACAATTGTACTAGCCGATGCTTTTACTAAAGAGACAGTTATAAAAAATCCTGCGACTATTAATAACAAAGAAAAACTAAACGAAAAAATTTTAATATTTTTTTTCATATAAATTATATTAATAATAATAATTAAACCTCTAGAATTTTTTCATCAAAAATGATGAAAATAAAATATAATAAAAAATCGACATTTTTTACAAAATAAAAATCACTTTTATTATACCACCAAAAAAATTCTGTCAAAGATATTTTCTTAAAGTTATCCACTTTTATATTAAACAAACAAAAAACCACCTTAATCAGGTGGTTTTTTGTCTTAGTAAGACACCTAACATCTGTGGATAACTCTCCCCTATACCTGGTATAGGGGAAGAATCTTGGATAACTATGGAAGGAAGGCCCTTCCATTTACAAACCTAATTGTGTCTTTAGAGTAGTTAGAGTTGTTCTACGATCAGCACTTACTTCGTAATCCCAAATAAAACCTAAATTTTGTTTTGCTAAAGCTGTATTCCCATCTTTGATATTTGTATTAATTTTTGAAATATAAACATCAGCAAGTAGATTTGTACCCTCTAAGCGAAAAGTCATTTGAAGAATTTGCTTCGCGTAACCCTCAGCACTATTTAAATCATTAACTGCAAATGCATTTCTACCATATTTCTCTAAAGTCATAATGCGTAAATATCTAAAACGCCAAGCTTCAGGAACTTTATAAAATACAATACTAGAATACTTTAGTGAGTTTTCTAAATCCCCTTTCATATAATAAGTATCATAAGTATAAACATATAAATTACTTTCTAACTTTATAAAATCTGCAACATTAGTCCATTGATTTTTATACACTTCTAAAAGAGCATCAGAAAATGATTCATAATCACGAGCATTAACTGATTTTTGCAACCTAACTAATAAATCTTGTTGTTCTTTGGTTAAATTAGTTTGTGTATTATTAGTATTTGGTTTTACGTCTGTTTTATCTGGTACTGGTACAACATCTTCATTAGGAACTTCTGTCTCAGAACTAACATTATCTTTTACTTCAATACCAGTAGTGTCAACTGGAGCATCTACTTTCTTACCATTTAGTACAAAAAATGTACCCAAGGCAATAACTAAAATAATAATGGCAAAACTAATATATTTTTGTTTATTTTGATTCATCCCGTTAGAAATTTACATTAATTAATAATCTTAAATCTATTATAACCCATTTTCAATATTTGTGTTATTTCTAACGGGATCCATAATAAGTAATTATACTGATATCAATAATAAATACAAGCTTAAAAATTAAAAAATAGACAAACAAAAAACCACCCAGAAGGGTGGTTTTTTGAGATTTTGTAGTATTCGACCTCTACAAAATTTTAACTAGATTAGATATTTCCTGTTGGAGTTACAGCTGAGTCAGCTTGAACTATAGCGTTAGCATCCTTAACAGTAGTTGTAAGACCAGTAACATCTGTAAATGTCTCAGCACCAGCTAATGCAGCTGAACCAGTACTTACTGCAGTAATGGTAAATGTCAATATCTTACCAGTAGCATCTAAAGTAACGGTATTAGCATAAGTAGCAGCACCTGGATCTCCAGCATCAATATCAGTTGTAAAGATATTTGTAGCTGTTAAGACACCAGTTGTAACTGCGACTACTAAATCTCCAGTTGCACCATCTGTGATAGCAACAGCAGAACCACCAGGAACCAAAGTAGCAGCAATAGTTGTAGGATCAATAGGTTCACTCCATGTGACAACTATAGTATCAGCAACATCAAGAGCATTATCTGCTGTTCCACCAAACACCATAGAAGCGATAGATGGACCAGTAGCATCAACTGTACCAAAAGCAACTGTACTACTTAGAGGAGATGCGTTCTGAATATAAGTTGAAGATTGATTTACCCAGTATTGAGCAGTTGTACCATCAGTCCAATAAACACTATTTGTGCTTGTTGAAGATGTTCCAAGAGCAGCAATACTTATATCAATAGAACCATTTGCAGAGTAAGCTGTATCACCACGGACTACGTAAGTTCGTGAAGAGTTCTCATCAATCTGATTTGTATTAGCAACAGTACTCATTGTACAGCGCCATTTTGAGGCAGTTAATGCTCCGCATGTCGTAACATATGTTGCATTTGTGTCGTAATCAGATGGATAAAGAATTAGATTACTGATAGAAGCTGAAGACTCTGTGGTAGTAATATCTACATAAGTAAGAGTAGCAGTGTTTGTAGCAACATCAGCAGAATTGTTTGCAGCTGAAGCTACGAAAGAAAATACTATCTTACTTGTACCAGCTGAAGTTGCTCCTGAAGGAGAATTTCCAGCCAATGCAAGAGAAAGTTTTGTACCTAATACTGTCATTGGATTACCAATGATTCCAGCATTTGTGTATGTACCAACAGCACCACTCAAACGATAAATTGTATTACCGTTAATCAAAGAAGCAGTTGCATGTGATACAGCTGTTGTACCAAATGCTCCTCTTTGTACAGTAAGAGTTGTACCTGAATCAAGCAATACAACCATTAATTCTTCTGAACCAAAGAATCCATCGTCATCTGCTAGATCAACAAAGATTATATCACCAGGAGTAAATGCTGTGTTACCTGTGACAGTAAATGTTGTATCTGCTGTATCAACAGTTGCATCATTTACAGTATCACCTGAAGCAACAAATGTAGAAGAACTATTTGCCTTAGGCACGATACCAGTTGAAGCAATTAAATCAGATCCAGCACCAGCAGCAACTAAGACTGCTGTACCTTCAGCCTGAAGATCAGTCAAGGCTAGAATTGGAGTCTTGCCTGAAACTGCAGAATTTTGACCAGTTGAAACATAGGTTGGGGTTACTTTTAGGTAAACAGAGCCATTTTTTGCAACAGCAATTCTGCTAGCACCTGTAAGTGTCCATGTAGCATAACCTGGGATTGTCCCATCACTAGCAAGAGTCTGGTCAGATCCAACTGTTGTATATGTACCAGTTGAAGTTGAAGAAGATGAAAGGTTAAGTGATGCAATAGCTGCTGAGTTAGCAACACTATTTACATGTACTGTAAGAGACTTAACGTATTGATCTTCGTTTGTACCAGCCAATTTTACTTTTAATGAACCTGCAGGATCAGTACTACCAGCGACTACTTGCGCAGAAGTTGGAGTACCTGAATCAAGAGAAACTGTAAGAACACCAGAAGATGCACCAGTTATTGTTTGACCTACTACAGCTGCTGTTGATACAGCAGATCCAGAGTTTGAAGTTCCAGAAACTGTAAGTGTAGGAATAACTGTATTTGTACTTAATGTTGTTCCAAGATCAGCATAAACTTTGAATGTCATCGTTGCATTCGCAGCAATTGATTCAGAAACTGACCATGATTGACTTGCAGCACCCATTGGTTTGATTGAAGATGTATTTGAACCATATGTTACATATAAGTTTGTAACATCAGTAGCAGGTGTTCCTGTACCAGTCAAAGTCAAAGTCAAAGTATCAGCATTGATACTTTCATTTGTACCTGATGTCAAGACAAATTGTCCAATCTCAGTTGCTGTTCCAGGAAGAACAACAGTCTGATTACCATAAGTCTGATCTTTAGCTAATGTAAGTGTACCTACACCAACTGTAAGAGTATTTGCAGCAACATTTGATGTACCTGGGAAGTCAATGGTATCACCAGAGACTTTTCCTGTAGCATTATTTAGAGCAGCATTACCATACAAACTCATTTGAATAGTATGTCCATTAGCAAATGCAGTACCACTAGCAGCATACACATCTCCACGGACTTCTATATAAGAAACTCCAACTGGGAATGAGTAATTGATATTGTATGCAGTACCAGCATCTGTAGCTGTTGTATCTGCATCACGATCAATGTTAGTTGTACTACCTACTTGTTGCATACTTGCAGTATCAGCACCTACGAGGATGCGGCCGTTACGAATAACAGCTGTAGCATCTGAAGATGTGAAATCAACTGTAAGAGTATCAGCTTTTACTTGTTCACCATAGATTGTGACCTTGTATTTAGCAAGGACAGCATCTGTAGCGTTTAACACAACAGTAGAAGAAGGAGAATCAGTAGCTTTTTGTACTGTTACTGTTCCACCGATTACTGTTTGTTCATTTCCTGAAAGTGAAGAAAGACCAGTTCCAGTTAAGAATGCAACATTGTATTGACTATCTACTAGACCAATATCAACCTTGTTCTTAAACTTCATTGTAAAGCTTGAGCCTGAACCACCGATAACATCAGCCATAACTTTGAAAGTTGGACTTCCAGTAGTTAGCTTGTAAGGGGTAGTAGGAACAAAATTTACGTAACCATTTGCATCAGCGTTTGCAACAGTAGCTACTGTTGTACTACCAACTATCAAACGGAAATTATTTACATCAGTTTTTGCAACTGAACCAGTCATGTTGATAGAAAATCTATTCAACCAAACATCACGATTTTGAACAGAAGCAGTGCTCTGCCAAACCACGATGTCTGTACCTGGGTTAAGTGCAGAATTTGTTGTTGGGGTAACTGTACCGAATGTTACTGCAGCCATTGAAGAAACAACAGCAACGCTCATCAAGTTTCCAGAAATTGGAGCTGTAAGTGTTGTAGCTGTACCAGCTAATGTGTATCCAACTAATTGGATACCTACAGTTTCCCCGGCAGCAGAAGCCATATCAGCCTTAACAGAGATAACCTTTGGTCCTTCGAACAATCCAAGAGGATCGTTGAAAGTTACAAAGCTACCACTTGTGACTGAAGCAGCATCTGTCAAACGTGTAGTACCATCATATAGGTAAACATTTGAAAGAGAAGCGTCAGCTGAGATTCCGATACGCTTTAGAGTTACACTTGTAACTTTTCCAGTTACTCCGAAATTAAAGTGTGCAAGGTCAGCACCAGCCTCTGTACTAACAAGAGATCGTGGAGCTGGATTATCGGAAGCAAGAGAAACTACTCCCAATACTGGATTCGTTCCACCTGGAGCAACTGTACAATTACTTGCAACTGTCATTCCATTTGGACAAAGAGGACCTACGGATCCACCTGGAGCGACTGTACAACTACTTGCTACAGTGTTTCCATTTGGACAAAGATCACTAGATGGAGGAGTGACTGAACCATCTAACGCTGCGCGAGAAAGTTTTCCAAAGATTCCATCAGATACGAGACCCATGGCTGTTTGAAAAGATTTCACAGCAGTCTTTGTAGCATTTCCAAAGTATGATGTCTCCATTCCTGAAGAACCAGCATGACCTGCATCAGCGACTGTATAACCTTTTGCGTTCAAAGTCTGTTGAAGATACAAGACTTGAGCGTCTTTCATTCCATATCTCAAAGTCTTTGTGATTACATTATTATCTGCTGAAGCAACGAAGCTTACTGCAAACATAAGAGCAAAAGCAAAAACTCCAAGAAGAAATTTTGATTTTAATAATTTACTCATAATTTTTTTCTACGCCATTAATTAGTTTCGACAAAACCAAAAGCGTATTTTTCTATCATTATTTTTTCTTCGTCTATAATTTATAAAATAATATTGATGATTACAATATTAGACGTCGCTCGGACATTGTAAAAATAAATTTTCACATGCTCCTCGCTAGTCAACAAAACGCGACGAACAAATTTAATAATGAACAGATTTCTTTAAACATTAATTTCTAAAAAAAATATTTAAAAAAAATATTTTAATCTGAAATTAAAAATGAAAACTAAACTTCTAGAATAAAAATTCTTGAAAGAATTTTTATTCACAGAATCATTATTGTATCAAAGACTTTTAAATCTTATTTACAATAATTATTAAGTTTTCAATGACCTAACCTTTTTTTCCAATCAAAATTTGCGACCTTTGATTGGTCGTTTTCATTCATGATTTTTTTCGACGAAATCGTGAACGAAAACAAATACAAATTGTGAGTACAAAACACACCTAATAAAAAGCGCGATCTATAGACACTCAAACATTATAATATATAGCTCTGACATAGAGCAATACATTATGTGGATAACTCCCACACTTACTTTACTGTAGCTTTTTATTCTGGTAACCGAGATAGAGAAAAGATAACCTCGATACTAAAAATAAAGCTATTTTGTGTGTATATTGAAAAAGCAGAATAACAGTAAAGTAAGTGTGGGAGATAACTCGTCTAATAAAAGAACAATGGCTTTTGAAGCCAAATATCCACAACTCTATTTTCGCATATTTTTAGGTAAAAAGCAACCTAGAATCAATTACGAATTAACAATTACGAATTACGAATTAAAATGCAAAAAAAGGGGGAATC
>Ga0066639_10004806_pt1 | contig 11459 bp, 10 predicted proteins | sample CryGeyCG2114_010_2_FD_59504 | JGI IMG/M metagenome (GOLD analysis project Ga0066639, IMG submission 59504) | Groundwater microbial communities from aquifer - Crystal Geyser CG10_big_fil_rev_8/21/14_0.10 | ecosystem: Environmental > Aquatic > Deep subsurface > Groundwater | place: USA: Utah... | reverse complement strand
TTTTTGGGAAAGGAAGCCAGTTTCTCAAGTATATTTTTCTCTTTTTCAAGAGAAAGTTCGGTTTTCTTACGGCAATCAACGCATAACTTTCTCACCAGCCTTTGAGCCATGGCGATGTTCAAAGCGGGAGCTATGACCGCCGGTTTCACTCCCAAATCAAGCAGACGGGGAATTGTGCCGGCCGCGTTGTTGGTGTGAAGAGTGGAAAACACCAGGTGTCCGGTTAGGGAAGCGTGCAAAGCAGTTTCAGCCGTATCTTTGTCGCGAATTTCCCCCACCAGAATCACATCCGGGTCCTGACGCAAAGAAGAACGCAATCCCTCGGCAAATCCATAACCCTTTTCTTCGTCAATTTGAGTTTGCTCTATTCCCGGCAGATGATATTCTATCGGGTCTTCCAAGGTGATTACTTTTATTTCCGGGCTTTGTATTTTGTTCAGAAACGCGTAGAGAGTGGTTGTTTTGCCGGAACCCGTCGGGCCAGTGGTAAGAATCATGCCGTTGGGTTTTTTCAATTCTTTTTCCATAATTTTGACGACTTCCGACTGCATGCCAAGTTCTTCAAATTTAACTCGCAGGGTTTCCGGGTCCAGAATTCTCAAGACTATATTTTCTCCATCGGGGCCGGGCATGATTGAAGAACGGACTTCAATTTCCGTTTTTTCTATTTTTATGGTGAACCTGCCGTCTTGAGCTTTGTTGTGAACGTTTAATTTAAGTTCCGAGAGAAGTTTTACGCGCGACAGTAAAAGAAGAGACAATTTTTTTTCCAGCTCGGCCGCCTCTTGAAGTATTCCGTCCAGTCTGTATCGCAAACGGGTTTTGTCTTTTTGCGGCTCAACGTGTATATCGGACGCTTTAAGAGCCAAGGCTCCGGCCAAAATTATCTCCAAAACTTCGCTGGCTCCGCCTTCGGGTTTTTTTTCAATGGCATTTTTTAATTCCTCCAAATTTTTCACGCTCTTCCGAATTTCGGATATTTTCTCGCTTCGCACCGAAGTCACTCCGGCCTCTTCTTCCTCATGCGGTTTTATTTTTTCATAAAATTCCCAAGCACGCCGAAGACCTTGGGGGGACACCATATAAAGGTCATACGCGTATCCGTCTCTTTCCAGTATTTTCAAAGTGGATTTTGTCTCTTCCTTTTGCGGGTTGCGAACGGCTATTTTCAGCTTTTTGCCCGTCATTTGGATAACAGCCATTTCGGCTCCCACGGCTCTTTCCAAGGATACCAACCCCAAAGCATCCGGTTCTACCGGAAAAATATTCAAATCCAGATAAGGAAGCCCGTATTTATCGGATATAATCTTGGCGCTATCCTCTTCCTCTTTTCGTTTAAGGATTTCCAATCGTCTGTCGCTTTTGTCTTCTTGGAATTGAATCAAGGAGGTGTTGATTAATTTATTGAGCCTATTACCGTATATTATAGTTTAAAGAATTTCTTCAAGCAAAGAAGATAACGAAGTTTCCGCTTCTTTAAAGTCCTCAAATTCTCTGACTATTTTCAAAAAATCTTCTTCCATTTCTCCGGGTTCTCGCGCCTGAAAGTTTTCCATAAAAGCGAAAGAGCCGGAAACGATTGCTTTTATCTTGTCATCTTCCATTTTTTGCCAAAGAAGAATCACGGCTTTCTTGGAAGGGAAATCGGCTTTTAATTTTTTTACCGCTTCGTAAACATCTTCCGGACCGCGGTTTGTTTTCTCAAAATCTTCCTTGGTGAGAAAAGACCACAAGGTATTTTCTTCCCGACTGGTTTTGGTGCGGATGGCTGCTCTGCTTAAAAACTGAACCAAACTCAAAGGGCGGGACTCTTTCTGAAAATTAAAAGCCAGTTCGCGGTCGGCCTTCAGGCGCAAAAGTTCGGAAGCTATCAAAAGAGTGTCGGCGCCGGCGGAGTTTTTGCGAAAACCGTTTGTCTGCTCCACAATGCCCGCCAAAAGAAGAGTGGCCGCGCCCGCGTCCAACGGGTCTTCTTTCAGAGAAGAAGAAAATTCATAAATAATCTCGGCCAAAGACGATTTTTCCGCGTCCAACATGTTTACTTCCCCGTAATTTTTGTTTTTGGGCGAACAATCAATGTTTACCAAAGGAGTTTCGGTAAAAAATTCCGGAGATATTTCTTCCGTTCCGGTAAAATTTTCCAAGTCTTCCACGCCGAGCGTGATGGCACAATCGCAAAGCATCCGTCCTTCCCTGAAAGACACGGAACTTTCTTTGATGGGGGATGATTTGGGAGAAAAAACCACATCCACGCGATCTTCCTTTTTTTCATAACGCAGTTGAGCCACCGGATTTTCTTTGGTGGCAAGCGAGATTATGAATTCTTTGGGGGGAAGCGAGGCGGAAGAAAGTTTAGGGAAAAATTCGGCGTTAGGCATTTCAAACGTTTTGGGGGAAGACACAAAACTTACCCGGCGTCCTCTTTCTTCCAAGATTCGCGCCAAAACTTCGGCCGAAGAAAGGCAGTCAACAGACGGTCGGGAAGGCATAAAAACGGCCACGTGCTCCCCTTTGTCTATTAATTCAATCGCTTTTTGCATGATTTCGTTAGACATAAATTTACAAAATCAAATCATTATGTATGAATAAAGCGCGCCCGGTTGCCAATGAGTTTGTTTAAGTGCCTCCATTCGTAGCGCGTATATCCCGAAGCGTCAAACAACCAACCTGTGGAAAACCGAGGCCGTTTTTTGGCTTAAACAAAGAGGATTTTATAGCTTGATTTTTTATCCTGTTTGGTGTATAATATAAACAAGTTTACATTCTTTGAAAATTAAATAATTTTTCTGCAATCACACCCAATCTCTAGTAGGAGGTGTTTATGAAGTCGTTAGTATTAGTATTTGTGTTTTTGTTTTGGGGATGCGCGACGACGATTCCAATTGTCGCTCCGCCTTTAGTGCGGGTTGTAAGCGACCCGCAGTTAATTCCAATTCAACCCTCCGCGGTTGAATTGGAAAATTTTAGTCCCTTGAAAGGCAAAATTGTCTTTCGGGGATTGAGAACCCCTTTCCGTTCGGTGGCGGAGGTATCGCTGGACGGGAAAAATTTAGGAAAGATAAACGAGGGGGGTTATATCCCCGTTGTTTTATCCGAATTGGGAAGTCACATGGTAAAAGCAAAAATTTACTATGTGGCTGACGGCGCGAAAAGGGGACAACTCATTGGTTCCTTTTCGCGCGAGTTTATTGTTTCTCCCCGATATCGCTACGGCGGTCGGGGAGAGGTTGAATACTGGTGGGTCGTGGAAATTCACTGACCCTTTATGAGGAGTAAAAGATGAAATTTTTTTTATTTTCGTTGTTGGCATCCGTGTTTTTTTCCGGATGCGCGGGACTTCGTCCTTATTACGGGGTGGAACTGGAGCAGACGATTAACGGCCAGAAAATTTCAACCGTTAATCGTCTGGCCGGAGAAATTCATTTTTCCGGCATTGGAGAATACGCTACCGTTGCCGTCTTTCAAATTGATGGCAACGGACCCGTGACAAAAGTAATGTCCGGGTTCTCCGCTCCTTTCATGCTTCCCGATTTCGGGGAGCATGAAGTGACCGGGAAAGTCTATTTAGTTGACTTTCTCGGCCGCCCAGGGCAATTGGTCGGGTATGTGCGGCAGACCTTTCGCGTTTCCGCCGTATCCCGGAACAATCTCGCGCCGGGGTATTGGTGGAAAGTGGCTGTCCGCGGGCGGCCGCTTGAAAGAGGAGGTATTCGGTTTTAACCGACTCCGATGTTGCCGGTCAAAAACAGCAACATCGGAGTTTTTATTTTGTCTCAAAACTTGCTACGCTGGAGCCATGACGGAAATAGTCGTTAAAAGCGCGAAAGAAACGCGAAAAATAGCCGAAATTCTGGCGGAAGAAGTAAAAAAAACACCGCGTTCTCGGGCCATGATTTTAGCTTTAGCCGGGAATTTGGGCGCGGGGAAAACCACTTTCGTTCAGGGTTTCGCCACCGCTTTCGGCATTAAAGAAAAAATAACCAGTCCCACTTTTGTTTTGCTGAAAATCTACAATTTAGGCCGCAAGCGGAAAACGGCGCTGGCCGATAGTTTTTTGGTTCACACGGATTGCTACCGCTTAAATTCTCCGCGAGATTTGATACAACTGGGATTTAAGAAAATTTTGGAAGATAAAAATGCGATTATCTTGATTGAGTGGGCCGACAAAATCGGGAAAATTTTGCCCGCGGGAGCGATTTGGATTAAATTTGAACACGGAGCGAAAAACAATGAGAGAATAATAAAATTTTAAATTCGTATTTTAAGCCAAATTTATTTTATATATTACATATATAAATGAAACGTTTAATATTAATTGATACTCACGCTATAATTCACCGCGCGTATCACGCGCTGCCTCCGCTTTCCTCGCCTTCGGGCAAGCCGGTAAACGCGGTTTACGGATTCGCGAGTATTTTGTTGCGCATCATAAACGAGCTTAAACCGGATTATGTCGCGGCGGCCATGGATTTACCCAAGCCGACTTTCCGTCATGTGGCTTACGAGCGCTACAAAGCGCAGCGTCCGGAAGCGCCTGATGATTTGGCGCCGCAATTCGGGGAGGTGCGCGAACTTTTGGAATCTTTCGGTATTTCCGTTTTTGCCGAAGAAGGGTATGAAGCGGATGATATAATCGGAACTCTGTCCGCCAAAGCCGACAAAAAAAAAGAAGTGGAAACCATAGTAGTGACGGGAGATATGGACGCGCTGCAATTGGTGGGGCCGAATCTTAGGGTATTCACAATGCGCAAAGGAATAAAAGACACTGTTATTTATGATGAAAAAGCGGTCGGGGAGCGTTATGGATTGAAACCCGAACAATTGGTGGATTTTCGGGGATTGAAAGGCGACCCTTCGGATAACATCGCGGGAGTCAAGGGTATCGGTGAAAAAACCGCCTCCGAACTTATAAAAAATTTCAGTTCTCTGGAAGGCGTTTATAAAGCGCTTGACAAAAATGACAAAAAAATATCTCTTTCCATAGCTCAAAAATTAAAAACCGGCAGGGAAGAAGCTTTTCTTTCCAAAACTTTATCGGAAATAAAAAAAGACGTTCCTTTGAATTTTGTCTGGGAAGATTTGGCGTGGAGAAAAGAAGATTTGCAAAAAAAAGAGGTGTTTTCCGTTTTAGATAAATTCGGGTTTTCCAGTTTAATCAAAAGACTGAACGGCGAAAATTCGGAAAAACGCGATTCCGTTGTTGAAAACAAAGGTAAAAAAACGCAGACCTCTCTGCTGGAAGAAAAAGAGAATAAAGAAATGAAAGGCCAAGCCCTTTTGCGAGTTCCCGAAGGCATGGAGTTGTCCGTTTTTTTACGCAAAGAAGTTGAGGAACCTCTTGTCCCCATTTTGCGGAAGATGGAAAAAACGGGGATTTTGCTTGATTTGGATTTTTTAAAAAAATTCTCTTCGGAGTTGAGTAAAAAAATAAGGCGCCTAACAAGCGGTATTTATGAATTGGCGGACGAAGTGTTTAATATAAACTCCACCAGAGAATTATCGCGTATTCTTTTTGAAAAATTAAGAATTCCGGCCGAAAATCTGCGGCGCACGGAAAAAAGCGGAGTCATATCCACCGGCGCCTCGGAGTTGGAAAAATTAAAAAGTTTCCACCCGATTGTTTCCAAGATATTGGAATATCGGGAATTATCCAAACTTCAAAATACTTACGTGGAGGTTCTGCCGAAGCTGGCGGATAAAAAGGACAACAGGATACACACCACTTTTCATCAATTCGGCGCTGTCACTGGCAGACTTTCTTCCTCCGACCCTAATTTGCAGAACATTCCCATCATGTCGGAGGAGGGCAGGGAAATACGCAAAGCTTTCATTGCCGAATCGGGATTCAAATTGGTTTCTTTTGATTATTCTCAAATTGAACTTCGTCTGGCCGCCCACATGGCCGGTGATAAAAAAATGATTGATGCCTTCCGAAGAGGAGAAGATATTCACAAACTAACCGCTTGCGAAGTTTACAATCTGCCGTCGGATAAAATAACGCCGGAGTTGCGTCGGGCCGCCAAAACTTTGAATTTCGGAGTTCTTTACGGCATGGGCGTGCAGGCTTTCGCCGAATCAACCGGTATGTCCAGAACAGACGCGAAGAAATTTATAGATGAATATTTCAATGATTTTTCGGGAATTAAAAAGTATATTGAGGAAACCAAACAAAAAGCCCTGCGAGAAGGCTTTGTGGAAACTATTTTCGGCCGCCGCCGATATATTTCTGAAATTTCCACCGGCAATTGGCGTTATCGGCGCGAGGCGGAAAGAATGGCCGTGAACGCCCCCATTCAGGGTTCGGCCGCGGACGTGGTGAAAATAGCCATGGTGAAGATTGATAAATTCATAAAAAACAACAAACTGAACGAAAAAGTAAGAATGCTTTTGCAAGTGCACGATGAACTTGTGTTTGAGGTGCGGGAGGATTCGCTTCACCGGATATTGCCTCAAATCAAAAGTATAATGGAGAGTGGCGTCATTCAACTGAAAGTACCTCTGCTGGTGGAAGAAAAAATAGGAAAAAATTGGGGAGAAAATGCCTGAATTACCCGAAGTTGAAACCATTGTCCGCTTTTTGAACCCGGTACTTTCCGGAAGGAAAATTTTGGATGTGGAAATTTTTTACCCGCGAGTTATCCACCCGCTAACGGTTCCCGAAGATTTGAAAAGAAAAATAATCGGCAGAAAAATACAAAGAGTGGAAAGAGCGGGTAAAAATATAGTTTTGAATTTGTCCGACGGAAATCGCGTTTTGTTTCATTTAATGATGACGGGGAAACTTTTTTGGAATCCAAAAGGAAAAAGAAAGCATGACCGGCTTTGTCTGTTTTTTTCGGGGGGAGAAAAATTGATTTTCAATGATATCCGCCAATTCGGATTCTGCCGGGCGCTTGGTTCCAAAGAAGAAATTTCTTCTCCCGATTTTTTACAGATTTCTCTTGCCGATTTCAGAAAAAAGACCGAAAAAACAGAAAGAAAAGTAAAAACTTTTTTATTAGACCAGAAAAAGGCATCGGGCATAGGAAATATTTACGCGGATGAGATTTTGTGGGAAGCGTCGGTGGACCCGCGCAGGCCGGTGAAAAGTCTGAACGTGAAAGAAGTAAAAAAAATTTTTTTGGCGGCCCGGAAAATTTTAAAACTGGCCATAAAAAAAGGCGGCACCAGTTCCCGTGATTATCGCAAGCCGGACGGCAGCAAAGGCGGATACTACGAGTTCAGAAAAGCGTATCAGCGCACGGGAGAAAAATGCCGTCGCGACGGGGAATTTATTAAGAAAATAACGGTTGGCGGACGATCAACTCATTTTTGTCCCCGGCACCAAAAGTAGCGTATCCGAACGGCAAGATATATAATTAAAAAATGATTTATTTTCTTTACGGTTTGGATGTTTTTCGCAGCCGAGTAAAAATGCGCGAGATTGTCCAAGAATATCGCAAAAAAAATGAAGAGAACTTATCTTTGTATTATTTTGACGCGACCGGAGAATCTCCGGAGATTTTGGATAAAATTTTGGTAAGCGGCAGTCTTTTCCATTCAAAAAAAATGATTGTGGCGAAAAATGTTTTGGATAGCGGCGCCGACGCGGATAAATTGCTTGAAATTGTTGCCAAATATAAAGGTGAGAAAAATTCCACGATACTTATGTGGAGTGAAGGGACGGATAAAAATAAAATTGATAAAATAAAAAAAATAGCGGATAGGTCTCAAGAATTCAGGCCGCTCGCGGGAGTTAAATTGAGAGAATGGCTTAAAGAAGAAGCAAAAAAAAGGGGACTTAATCTGTTTCCGGCCCATTGGGCGCGTCTGGATTTATTGGGCAACGACCTTTGGGCTTTGGAAAATGAACTGGATAAGTTTGTGGTGGCGGACGATATGGCGGTTAAAGGCGAGGAATATTCTTCCAAAAATGTTTTTGACTTGGGCGACAGCTTTTTTATCTCAAAGAAAACAGGTTTGCGGGTTTTATCGGAGCTTCTGGAAAAAGGAGAAGACGATTTTAATTTGTTTGCCTATTTGGTTAATCATAACCGCCGACTGCTTATGGCTAAAGATTGTGTATCCAAGGGAGTGGCTTTGTCGCCAGCGTATGGCTTGCACCCTTTTGTGGTAAAAAAAACTTGTTCTTTGGCAAAGAGTATCTCTTTAAATCACCTTTTATCCGGCTATAATCGTTTTTTGGAAGAAGATGTGAAAATAAAAACCGGCCTGACAAGGCCGAAAAACTCTCTTATGGAAATGCTTCTCGGATAAAATTTAGCCGGTTTTTCTCACCAGAAGCGTAAGTCTGGATTTAAGACGTCCGGCTTTGTTTTTCTTTATCAAGCCGGTCTTGGAAGTTTTGTCCAAAACTTTATAAAGATGGGGAAGATAAGCTTCTGCTTCTTTTGTTTTTCCCGCCGCCACCAGTTTTTTAATTTTTTTGGTCGCGTCTTTATAGGCCTCCTTTTTTTGGAGATTTCTGATTTTTCTTCTTAATGATTGCCTAAGAGCTTTTTCCGCCGATTTTGTTACAGGCATATTTTTTATTAAGGAAACTCTAGCAAAAAATATATAGTTCTGTCAAGAACCTTTTAGCCGGAGATTTCTTTTATTTTATCTCTGATTTGAGCGGCTAATTCAAAATTGAGCTCTTTGGCCGCCTTTTTAAGCTCTTTTTGCAACTCTTTAATTATCTCTTTTTTAGGTCCCGAGAGAATAGGAAGTATTTTTTCTTTTTCTTCTTCCAGAATTGATTTTCTTATTTCTTTTCGTATTGCTTGCGGCGTCAGACCTCGTTCTTTGTTATATTTTTCCTGTTTTCTTCTTCTTCTTTCTGTTTCTTCCAGTGCTTTTTTTATGGAATCGGTTTCAAAATCCGCGTACAAAATAACTTCTCCTTCCACATGGCGGGCGGCGCGTCCTATTATTTGCAATAAGGTAGTTTTATTTCGCAGAAAACCTTCTTTATCCGCGTCCAAGATGGCTATAAAAGAAACTTCCGGAAGATCCAATCCTTCCCTTAAGAGATTTATGCCCACAATCACGTCTTTTTCCCCCGAACGGAGACGCCGCAAAGTTTCGGTTCGTTCAAAAGTTTTTATTTCGGAATGCAGGTATTCGGCGTTTATGCCTTCTTTTATCAGATAGTCGGACACGTCTTCGGCCAGGCGTTTGGTAAGAGTAAGGACAAGAGACCTTTCTTTTTTGGCGATTCTTTTTTTAATCTCTTTCACGATATCGCGGATTTGCCCCTTGGTTGGCCGAATCTCCGTTTTGGGGTCTAAAATTCCGGTCGGGCGTATTACCTGCTCGGCTATGTGATGAGCTGATTTTTTCAGTTCATATTCCGCGGGAGTCGCTGATACGTATATATATTTGCCGTTTTTTTCATCAAATTCGTTAAAAGTAAGAGGTCTGTTGTCTCGGGCGGACGGCAGACGAAAACCATAATCAATCAAGGTTTTTTTGCGCGACTGGTCTCCTTTATACATTCCTCTTAATTGGGGAATGGTGGCGTGCGATTCATCTATTATGGTCAGAAAATCAGTCTCGCGCGCGTTTTTTTCGCGGAAATCTTCCCGTTTTTTTTCATAGGCGAAGCGGAAATAATCCAGAAGAGTGTAAGGGGGAGTTCCTGCCTCGCGAAAATCCAACTGGCGCGAATAGTTTTCTATGCCGTTGACGTATCCGGTGGTTGCCAGAGTTTCCAAATCAAATTCAGTTCTCTGTTTCAATCGGGCCGCTTCCAAAATTTTTCCCTGTTTGTCCAGCTCCGCCAAACGGTTTTTAAGTTCTTGACGTATGTTGGACATGGCCAATTCCAATTTTTTGTCCGGCGTTACAAAATGTTTGGCGGGGAAAACGCGAAAAGACCCGACAAGCAAAGATTTGGAATCAAAATCGGTTTTGCCCAGACTGATGGATTTTATTTTGTTTCCGGCGGCGTCTATTCTTAAAATTTCCTCTCCCGACGGAAGATAAATTTCAATCGTGTTTTCGCGTTGGCGGAAATGCCCTTGCTTGGGGTCTAAAGGATTTCGGACGTATTGCAAGGAGACCAGTTTTTTTATAAGTTCTCTGGAAGAGATAATATCTCCCACTTTCAAATCAATGGAAGTTTTGTCGTATTCTTCCGGACTTCCCAGTCCGTAAATGCAGGATACGGAAGCTACCACCAACACGTCTTTGCGGGTTAAAATTGAAGCGGTGGCCGCGTGACGCAGACTTTCTATCATTTCGTTTATCTTGGCGTCTTTTTCTATATAAATGTCAGACTGGGGGATATAGGCCTCCGGCTGATAGTAATCGTAATATGACACGAAATAATGAACGGCGTTATTGGGGAAAAATTCTTTGAATTCCTGATAAAGTTGGGCCGCTAGAGTTTTGTTGTGGGAAATTACCAGAGTTGGTTTCCGAATTTCCGCCACAACGTTTGCGACAGTGAAAGTTTTACCCGAACCGGTGGCCCCCAGAAGAGTTTGATGGCGTATGTTTCCGGAAATTCCTCGGGCTAATTTTCTGATTGCTTCGGGCTGGTCTCTGGTGGGGGAAAATTTACTTTTTAACTCAAATGATGGCATAATATACAATATGATTTCTTTTATTGAAGGCAAAATTGAATTTTTGTCCGAGAAATATCTGGTATTGAATGTGGGCGGAATGGGGTACAAAATTTTTATAAGTCCGGAAACTTCGCAAAAAATATCGGAAAAAGGAAATATTGTCAAGTTGTGGACTCATCTGGAAGTCAGAGAAGACGCCATGGAGCTTTTCGGTTTTTTGCAAATGGGAGAATTGTCTCTTTTTGAAACCTTGTTGAGTGTTTCCGGGGTAGGTCCTAGAACAGCTTTAGGGATTTTAGGAGTCGGTTCCATAGATAACTTGCGTCGGGCTATTGGCGCGGGCGACTCTTCTTATCTTACTCGTGTTTCCGGCATAGGTAAAAAAACCTCCGAAAGAATAATCGTGGAGCTAAAGGATAAAATGGCCGGCAAAGGAGTTTTGGTAAACGCTCCCGAATTGCGGGAGGAGGTTGACGCTCTGGAAGCTCTTATTTCTCTCGGATACTCGCAAAGCGAGGCCAGGGACGCTTTACAAAAAACATCTTCCGAAAAAAAAGCGGAAGAAAGAGTGCGAGAAGCTCTTAAAAATCTGGCAGCCGGGAAATAAAAACAGCTTTAAACATGAATTTTTTAAGAAGGATGATTCCGGAAGCGGTCTTAAAAATAATCCGACCGGCATATCACTATAAAACCGCGCTTCTGGCGGCCGTTGTTTTTTGGTTTCCCTCGCGCGGTTTGAAAGTAATCGGAGTTACCGGCACCAAAGGCAAAACAACTACGGTTGAATTGCTTTATAATATCTTCATGGAAGCAGGATTTAAAACAGCTTCGGCTTCTTCTTTATTTTTCCGAATCGGTGAGGGGAAACAAGTCAATGATAAAAAAATGACTATGCCCGGAAGATTTTTC